>Ga0105354_1000265_pt1 | contig 32423 bp, 26 predicted proteins | sample GOMGulsemesocosm_FD_83658 | JGI IMG/M metagenome (GOLD analysis project Ga0105354, IMG submission 83658) | Methane-oxidizing microbial communities from mesocosms in the Gulf of Mexico - GOM9B Gulf of Mexico | ecosystem: Environmental > Aquatic > Marine > Cold seeps | place: USA: Gulf of America...
CAACCTTTTAAATGCAAATACTCCTGAAGAGATTGGTGTTAAAACTGAAGCTCAAAAAGAGTATGATAATGCAAAGCCTTTAGAGTACGGATTTATCGATGATAAGGATGTGCTTTGGTCTAAGATGGTATGGGAAAAAATTGTTCTTGATGAAAGAATTAATTTTCCTTTATACTATCCTGTAGATACCATGAACATTGGTAAGGAAAGAAGGAGTTTATATGATGTTTTATTAAAAAACATAAAAAATGGTAAAATAGAAAATCTATATACAGATTCATATTTTACTGACAAAGTTGATTTTGCTCAAGTTCAAGAAGGTTTGGCAAAAATAGATACTTTAGATTTAGGGTATGAACAATATAATGCTGGGGAACCTATTTCTCCTGAATATGTTGATACTACTTTAATAACTTCTTATGATGTTAAGGAGTACAGAATTAAAGGATTATGGTATTTTGATAAGCGTCAAGGTGAATTAAAATACAGATTAATTGCTTTAGCTCCTATTGTGCCAGATGTTTATTTCTTAGACTCTGACGAGCCAGATTTAGTAGAACCATTTTGGGTTTTCTTTCCTGATACGAGAGAGATCTTAAATGAGGCTATGTGTTTTAATAATAAAAATACAGCAATGCCAATTTCTTTTGATCATATGTTAAATGCAAGAAGGTTTAATGCTAATATGTTTAAAGAAGAAAATGTATATGAAGACAGAAAAATAGAGGATTATATTCCTAATAATGCATTAATGCAATTATTAGAATCTGATAGAATTAGAACAAAAATTAGAGACTTTGAGTTAGATCAATGGCAATACTAATAAGTTTCTCCAATTTATTATAGTATAGAAAGCTCCTGCAATGCAGGGGCTTTTTTTATGTGCTTATTTAACTTGTTCTTTGTCTGTGAGGTTAAGGTTAGGATGAGGTTATTTTTATATTTATTTTTGTATCCAATGGCTATGTTTTATTAGGCTATTGTTATTCCAGACGGAGTATATCCAAGTCTTTTAAATTGTAAAATATGTTAGATTATATAGTAGTAGGTTTTGGTTTGGCTGGTTTGTCTTTTTCTGAGCAATTACAAAAAAATAATAAATCGTTTGTTGTAATTTCAGAAGAAGAAAAATCATCTTCTGTTGTAGCGGGTGGGATGTATAATCCTGTTATATTAAAACGATTTACATCACCTTGGAATGCAATTTTTCAATTAGAATATGCTATACCGTTTTATTCAAAAATTGAAAGCCGATTGAATACTTCGGTAAATACTCCGTTACCAGTATTGAGAGTTTTTAATGCTATTGAGGAGCAAAATAATTGGCTGATTGCTTCCGATAAACCAAATTTAGCACCTTTTCTTTCTGTTAATTTTAAGAAAAATAAAAACAATTTTATTCTTGCTGATAATGATTTTGGTGTGGTTGAGAAAGCCGGTAGAATTCAAGTAGCTAAATTATTGCATGCTTACAGACAGGAGTTATTAAAGAGTGATAGTTATTTTAAAAAACCATTTGATTTTGATTTTTTAAAAATGTCCGAGGATTATATTTCTTATAAAGAATTAAAAGCAAAAAATATTGTTTTTTGTGAAGGTTTTGGTTTAAAATTAAATCCGTACTTTGATTATTTACCTTTAAATGGGACTAAGGGAGAAGTATTAATTATTAAAGCTGAGAAGCTCAAACTAGACTCTATAGTTAAGTCAGGAGTGTTTTTAATTCCTTTAGAAGAAGTTGATTGCTATTTAGTAGGAGCAACATATCATTGGACGGACAAAACATGGGAGGCAACAGATGAGGCAAAACATGAGTTAACTAATAAGCTTGATACGGTATTAAATTGTGATTATGAAATAGTAGATCAGTTAGCAGGAATACGCCCTACAGTTAAGGACAGAAGACCTTTGGTCGGGCAACACCCGGAACACAAAAATATGTTTGTACTTAACGGTTTGGGTACACGTGGTGTTATGGTAGCGCCAAGTGTTAGTTTTGAGCTGTATAATTATATTGAAAACAAGACTGCTTTAGATATAGAAATCGATATTGAACGTTTTTCTTTAGAATATAAAAAGTAACCTTTTTAATATATTTTTCTTTTAAAAAATAAGCTTATGATAAAGTGTTCTTGTGTTTTTTTGAAGCATCTTTATCATAGTTCACAAAAAAGTTTATCCATAAATTCCTAGATAACCTGGCAATTATAGGTAAAGAAATAATTAATGTTCCTGTAATTGCAAAAAATGTTGTTAATAATGTTGCTTTACATAAAACATGACTAATAACAAATGGAGGAACTGTAAATGCAATCCCAATTGGATAGCTTACATACATTGATCCTGTAAAGAATGAAGGCTCAAGGTGGTATTTTAAACCACAAGAATTACAATTATCATTTAGTTTAAGTGTTGTTTTTAACTTGTATGGGTTCTTAACTTCATACATGTTTTCTAAATGGCATTTGGGACATTTTCCAAATAAAATACTATATAATTTGTAACCTTTTTTAAGCATTTATTTTGTGTACTTTTGCAAATTCATAATTAATACAAATTTAGTGTTTAATGTTTTAACATTGAATAATATTTGTTATTAAGACAGACTTAATTTACATCAGATGCTTAACATACATAATTTAACTGTTTCCTTTCAAGGAGAAGATTTATTCAAAGAAATTACATTCAGATTAGGAGCTGGTGATCGGGCCGGATTAATTGGCAAAAATGGAGCAGGGAAATCTACGATGTTAAAAATTATTTCTGGAGATCAGGAGTATGATAGTGGACAAATTGCTTTAGCTAAAGAAATAGAAATTGGTTTTTTACGTCAGGATATTGATTTTATTCCTGGTAGAAGTGTTTTAGAAGAGTCATATCAAGCTTTTGAAACTATTAAAAAACTCGAGTTTGAAATGGCTGAGTTAAATGAGGAATTAACTACTAGAACTGATTATGAAAGTGATGAATATTCAAAAGTTATTGAAGAAGTAACTGAATTGCAACATCAGTATGAAATTCATGGCGGTTACAACTATCAAGGTGAAACAGAGCGAATTTTAATTGGCTTAGGTTTTAATAGGGAAGATTTTGATAAACTTACGGAAACTTTCTCAGGAGGTTGGCGTATGCGAATTGAATTAGCTAAGCTGTTATTGCAGAAAAACGATATTTTGTTATTGGATGAGCCTACAAACCACTTGGATATTGAGTCTATTATTTGGTTGGAGTCATTTTTGAAAAACTATCCAGGAGCTGTTGTAATAGTATCGCATGATAAAATGTTTTTGGATAATGTAACTAATAGAACCATTGAAATATCTTTAGGAAGAATATACGATTACAATAAGCCGTATTCTAAATATTTGGTTTTAAGAAAAGAAATTAGAGATCAACAAGCTGCAGCACAGAAAAATCAGCAAAAGCAAATAGAACATACAGAAAAGTTAATAGAGAAGTTTAGAGCTAAGGCCAATAAAGCAACTATGGCACAATCTCTTATCAAAAAGATTGATAAAATAGAGCGTATTGAAATTGATGAAGAGGATAATGGAGTTATGACTTTGAAGTTCCCAGTATCTATTGTTCCTGGAAAAATAGTTGTTGAAGCAACCAATCTTTCAAAAAGTTATGGAGAAAAATTAGTATTGAGTAATATTGATTTATTGATAGAACGAGGAAGTAAGATAGCTTTTGTAGGACAAAATGGTCAAGGAAAATCTACTTTGGCTAAAATGATGGTTAAGGAAATTTCTTTTAAAGGTGATTTAAAGATTGGTCATAATGTACAAATAGGATATTTTGCTCAAAATCAAGCAGAGTATTTGGATGGGAATAAAACGGTAGAAGATACTATGATTGATGCCGCTAATGAAAAAACAAGAAGTAAAGTAAGAGATATACTTGGTTCTTTTTTGTTTAGAGGAGAAGAAGTAGATAAAAAAGTAAAAGTGCTTTCAGGAGGAGAACGTAATCGATTAGCGTTAGCTAAAATGTTGTTACAGCCGTTAAACGTGTTGATAATGGATGAGCCTACCAATCACTTAGATATCAAATCAAAGAATGTTTTAAAAGAAGCTTTGCAGAAGTTTGAAGGAACATTGATATTGGTTTCGCATGATAGAGATTTTCTTCAAGGGTTAACCAAAACAGTTTATGAATTTAAAGATCATGTAATACGTGAATATTTAGGTGATGTGGATTATTATTTAGCAGAACGCAAAGTAGAAAATCTCCGTGAAGTTGAAAAAAGAGATGTAATAAAAAAAGAAGCTCCAAAAGAAGATAAAAAGCAATCCTATGAAGAGCAGAAAAAAATAAAAGCTTTACATAATAAATTAAGTAAAGTAGAAGCTAATATTAATAAGCTAGAAAGGGAAATAAAGGAGATTGATATTCAGTTAGAAACTAATTATGATGCAACAGTAGCTAAAGCAAACTTCTTTGATGGTTATCAAAAAAAGAAACGTACGCTAGAAGAGTTAATGGAAGAGTGGGAGTTGGTTCAAGAAGAGATAGATTTACTTTCTTAAAAGCTTAAAAATTAGGCAAATGTACAATTTACGAATTTTATTTTGATAAAACACTTGTTATTGAAGGAAACAGTTGTATATTTGCAGTCACAGCGCGGGATAGAGCAGTAGGTAGCTCGTCGGGCTCATAACCCGAAGGTCACTGGTTCGAGTCCAGTTCCCGCTACTAAGCAAACCCTTTCAGAAAAGAAAGGGTTTTTTGTTTTAGAAATTTCCCATTCTGAATAAGTTGATGTAAAATGGACTTATTATGAAAATAAAAATAGCAAGCGAGTTAAGCATGTACAATGCGATTATAACTGATGCTTTAAATTAGTCTTAGTTAGCCTATTAGTGTTTTAAAAAGGGTTAAACTCTATTGCTATACGAGTTCCTGTGAGATTATACTTAAATCTCTTTGTACTATGATATTGATTGGTTTATTCAGCGAACAGAAGTATTTAACAGAGTAAAATACATTTTATTACATAATGTAAATACTAAATGTTTGTCTCTTGATGAAAATGTTGTGAATTATGGACTTCACGGACTCTTCTTAGGAATTCCTTTTTCTCTTCAAAATAGAAATGTATTTCTTATAATTAATTTCCTGTCAAAATTTATTCGCAATGTCGTTCAGAACAAAAATACGTCGTTCATGACATTTTTTAATCTTGTGTTTTTTTTAAGTGTAGTTTTAGATAAAATAATGAGTCATGTTTTCTGATTTTATATATAAAAACTAGTAATGATGACTTTTCATTGAGGAGTAAAACAATTCAAAAACTTAAATAATTATGCTATCCGATAAATTAATACAAAATCCTTTAACCCCAGTCACTGCTTCTAAAAAAGAAATTTTAGAAATTATAGACCTTTTAGAACCTATAGCAGAAGAACATGGGATTACTACTCCAATTCAAAAAGCACACTTTTTTGGGCAATTAGCACATGAAAGTGTTTGGTTTAGGCACACAAGTGAAAATTTAAACTATTCGTCTAATGCATTAAGAAAGATTTTTAAAAAGTACTTCCCTACTGAAGAGTTAACGAAACAATACGCTAGACAGCCAGAAAAAATAGCCAATAGAGTATATGCAAATAGAATGGGAAATGGAGATGAAGCTTCTGGAGACGGATGGAAATATAAAGGGAAAGGATTAATACAACTTACAGGGAAGGAAAATTATGAATATTATTCCAAAGACAGAGGTGTAGATTTTGTAAATAACCCTGATTGGGTAGCACAACCAAAATGGGCAGTAGATTCTGCAGTGTGGTATTGGAACAAACACAATTTAAATAAATATGCCAACCAAGATGATGTAAAAATGATTACTAGAAAAATTAATGGAGGTACGAATGGGTTGCAGGATCGTGAGCGATGTGTGGAGATTTTTAAGAGATGTTTTTAAGGATTAATCAAATTGGTTATAGAACAATTATCTAATCAATGTAGCTGAATTGATGTGAGAAGGGATTGAATTTGGACAGAGTAATAATAATACATATTTTTAGATTAAGTAATTAAAACCCTACCCATTCACCATATATATGAAGCTAGCTTTTTTTTAAGTTAGAATTAAAATAAAGGAATTGTATTGGAGACTGAAAAACGTGTAGAAAGTTTATAATCTACAATTAAAATAATAATAAAATAATGGATTTAGATACAATTAAAAAAAGTATTAAAAATTGGAATGACGTACGAAATACAGAACTTGGTTTAACCTATTTAACTTCTGGATTTGGTTTTGAAATTAATAGAAATGAATATCAAATATGGAAAGAAATAATCGATAAAAAAATATTTTCAGACACTCCTCTGAATAACAATACTGCTAAGTACAACGGCTATTTTATCCATTTATATATTGGTATTTCATCATATTCAAAAACTATTTTCCACTTGGTTGATTCTATTACTGAAAGTGATCCAGACCATAAATATAGTGCATCATTAGTTACAAAAAAGTTCACAAAAGAAAGTATAGAAAAACAAGATTTCACAAAGGATCTACAAGATGTTGAGATTCAAGATATAAAAGCAGTCAAAAGAGCATTTAAATGGTTCTTCCAGTCAAATAGTTGGGCTTATAACAAACTAAATCCCTCTGACCCTGATGAAAATCCTGATGTTGTAAGAGTATTTACAATACATTTTCAAGATTTTTACAATATTTTTGAAGACGAGAATAATAAAAAAGCTTTCCTCTTTTTCGGTTTAACAAATATGACGCGTGAAGGAAGGACATCTACAATGGAAATAGAAGTTATTTTATGTCCTGAAAAAGGTTTTTTAGATAATGGGAATAAATCTCAAGATGTTACAACTCCTCGTCCTCCTTATTCTATTACAAACAAAAATTTAAACTTATTATAAATAATATTTGGAAAATATACTTGACCTAATAGGTACATATCTAAATTATCAATCTGTTTTTATGCTTCTTTTAGGTGTGCTCTTATGTATTTCAAAAAAAGTTAAATACAATTGGACAAATTTGTATCTGATAGTGATATTATTATTTGAAACATCCTCATTCTTTATTGATGATTTTTTAAAAGGAAGTATAGCTTTTTTTATATCTCTTTCTTTTTTTACACATTTTGTATTTTTAACTCATTTTTATCTTTTTAAAATTTATTTACTTAACAATAAGTTAAAAACTGGAGTTATCAGTTTGGGTATTGTTTTACTTCTATTGAATATTATAGGAACTCAAAATCAGTACCACTTTTACGGTAGGTTTATATTTTCGGTTGTTATTACATTCTATAGTTTAATCTTTATCTATCAATTTTTAAAAGAACGCATCGCATATAAAAAAGAGTTGTTTATTTTTAACAGTAGTATTCTTCTCTTTTTTTGTATTGATGCATTTTTAGCCATTGCCTCAGATTATTTAATAAATAACAGCTTAGTGGTAGTTAGCTGGTTTTGGATGTTTAGAGCTGTTTTTTTACAATTATTTTATATTTCTCTTATTTACTACGTATGGAAAACTGGGAAGATCCGACAACCCCAATAATTTGGTTAAGTCTTGGACTTTTTATCATTTTTGTGTTGCTTGTTTTTATTGGGCTATTTATTAAAATTTACATCAAAAAAATTAAAACAGAAGAAAATAGAAAGTCCTTTTTGATATTGAAACACCAACAAGAATTGCTCAAAACAAATATAGAGATACAAGAAAAAGAACGAAAAAGGATAGCAGAAGATTTGCATGATGATATAATTTCACAATTGTATCGTATAAAACTGATGAATACCAATACAGCAATAAACGAGCTATTAAAAAAAGGAATTGTAACCACTAGAACTATATCTCATTTATTAAGTCCTCCATTGTTAGCACAAACTTCTTTTAAAGAGTTGATTACTGACTTTATGATGCCTTATCAAGACAAATACACGATTAATTTGATTATTAATTCTGAAGAAAAAATAACAACTAATATTAATAAATTAAATATCTTTAGAATCTTTCAGGAGGTGATTACAAATTGTAATAAGCATGCCAAAGCAGATGCTTTAGAAATTATATGGCGTACATCAGAAATATATATATGTTTACTTATTAGAGACAATGGAATAGGAATAAACTCAGAAAATAAAAAAGGAATGGGGTTAAAAAACATTGAATCGCGTACACAAGCTTTAAACGGGAGTTATAAACTTAAACAAAATCAACCAAAAGGAACAACTTTTATATTTTTAACAGAAAATGGACGATAAAAATATACACATAGCAATTGTAGATGATGATCAATTAGTCGTACAATTGCTTGCTAGTTTCTTGCAAGAACAAGGTAATTTTAATGTGCTATTAACAGCTACTAGTGGTAATCGATTTTTAAAACAATTAGAAGAGACAGAAGAAGTACCTGATATTGTTTTGTTAGATTTACGCATGGATGATGGTGATGGACTAGAAACGATAAGTCAACTTACGACATCCTACTCACAGTTAAAAATAATAGTGTTATCGTCTTATTACAAAGTATCTTCTACAGGTTATATGCTTAAATTAGGTGTGCATGCTTTTATCCCAAAAGAAACAGACAAAGAGGAGTTAATATATATTATACAAGAGGTGCGAAATAAAGATCATTATTTTACTACTGAGCAAGTGCAAACCCTACGAAATCAAATTAGCCATAAAACACCCAAACAATATGCCAACTCAAAAGATGCTTTAAGTAGTAGAGAGCTAGATGTTTTACAGTTTATTTGCCAACAACTTACTGCTAAAGAAATTGCAGAAAAACTATTTGTAACCACCAAAACCATTGAGGCTCATAAAAGTAATTTACTTCTAAAAACAGGTGTTAAAAACACTGCGGGTTTAATTATTTATGCAGTACAAAATCAATTGGTGGATGTAAGTGATATTGTGTTGTTGGGTTAGAAAAAAAATGCATCATGAAAATAGTCATGATGCATTTAGTCTACTCTTATTAAAAACTATTCTACTCTTTAGATTCGTTTTTTTAGCCTTTTTTAATCATTTTACATCACATACAACTTTACATTCAGCTAGTCCACTACCTAACATTCCAAGCCCTCTTACTCCTTTTATTATGGAATTGGCATAATAAGGGTCTGATTTTCCAAAAAATGCATTAACTACTGCTGGTACTTGAAAAAACAATACTGCTCCTCTCGAAAGGAATGATGACGTTGATTTTCCTTTTTCATTATTTATCATATCTCCTATTAAAGAACATACTCCAATAACTCCAAAAGTAGAAACAATTGCACTATCTGCGAATTGTACTTTTTTATTATTAAAAGGAGGAGTAAATGCTAATATAAAATAGGCTATAAATTTTCCTATTTCTTCAGGTTTAGCTTCTTCATCAGTTAATGATAAAAAACCTACAGAGTATAATCTAGCAATTTTATCTAAAAGAGATATACCAGTAATAGTATCTGCTGATGTTTGTTGATCATTAGCCGCTGGAAGGGCATTGTCAGCGTTATTAAAGTCATCTAATTCTCTTCCTCCATTGGGTTCTACTCTATTATTATTATTATTAGAGTTTTTGTATGAAGTAATCGAGCTAAGAGCAAAGGTTACAGTTCTAGTTATTCTACTAACCGCTAAGAAACCATGCCACATTGCATTTTCTTTTTTTTCCCATTCAGATTGATTGTTGGGATTGTAAGTAAAATCAGCCTCTTTCGTTTTTTGATTCGGTTTAGCGGTAGCACTAGACCTTAAATTGCTACTCATTAGCCTTCTACGAGTAGGACGTTTTACTACTGGTTTATCATTAAAATGATTAAAAAGAGTACTCATGCTATTAACAACCATTTCCTTATTTTCATTAGAGAAAGGAGCCTCACTAAACAAGGTTTTATGAATAGCCGTAAAAGGAACAGCGAATATTAAGCACATTACATCTAATGTGCTTCCATCTCCAGTGCCATCTACTAATTGATATACATTTTTAAATAAAGAAGAGAAAAAAGGAATCTTAATTTCTTTATTCATTAGTTCTTTAGCGGTAGATATAAGTTTTTGAAAAAGAGAAAGCAAGGTTTCTATTAATTGTTCTACAACGTCAATAATTAATACTATTACTTTTTTTCCAATAAATAATACAAAATCACCTATTGATATTTCATCATTTAATAACTGCATCACCTTTTCTTGTACTGGTTGTAAAACAGTCATCAAATCCTCCTGTAGTTTAGAAAGGAAGTCAAGTTCTTTTGATAAGTTAATAGAAGGAGAAATCACACCATCATTATTAATGTCAAATGATAAATAGTCTCTTTTAGAACTTAACCAAGTTGCTCCAGAATTTAAAGAAAAACTAGGGTTGTTTTCCTTCTTCATTTTCGAATCTTGTGCTTTGAACGAAGAAAAATTCCCCATTTTATCAAAATGTTCTTCTAATTCTGGAGCATCAATCATTTTTTTTAGTTGACCAGATAAGCCTTTTATCTTAGTTTTAATTCCTTCCATACTATTCTCTACTCCATCAAATCCAGCATTTATCATATCTTTAAATACATTTTTTGTTATCAAAATGTCTTCCCAGTTAAAAATAAAACCTAACCACTCTATAATATCTTTAATAGCAATTTTTACCCAATCCCAAGCTTCTCTAAAAAAATGGTAGATACCTCTAGCTGCTTTAATTGCCAAATTAACGATGATTTCATGTCCCTTTTTTATGACGAGTATAACAGTACCTGTAGGGTCTCTTTTTATCTCTGATACAAATTCAGAAAAACCTTTTTTAACACTATTCCATATATCACCAATAGCATGGCCTAAAGCTGAAAAAGAATCTTCAATAATAACTCCATTCACTTCTGACGATTCTGTGTTTGGAGGCTTATTTTCTATTTCTCTTGCCTGTTTTAGCATGTCTACAGTAAGTGTTGCTACTTCATTTATTTTCTCTTTGTTTACATTTTTATCAATTAAAGGAGTACCATCTTGTTTTTTAGCATGAATAAAATCATCTTTTGTTTTGATTTTCTCATTCAGCTTAGAAATAGTATCTTTCATTGGATCTATTTCTTGAACTTCAGATAAAAAATCAGCTTTTAGATAAATTTTTGAAGCAGACAAACTGTCTGTAGGATACACTATATTAATATGATCTAACTCCATAGTTACCTGTCGTTCTATATCAGGTCCTATCAAACATTTTCTATTCTCTATGTATACATAGATGTTTTCTTCTGCCGAAACAGTAAGTGATTCTCCACTAAATACTTTTATATCATCTTCACATTCAAAATGAACATTTAATGTATAGGTGTCCAATTCTATGGTTTCATTCAGCTCAGGTATAGACAATGATTTTTCTGTCCATTGTGTACTTACTTCGTCTTGATAAAAATGAATTAATCCTTTTCCTCCTTCAGGCATTTCTCCAAATAGAAAAAGTTGATTAATTAAATTATTACTTTTTATACTAGCAAATTCATCAATATGTGAGTGCATTAATAATGGAGATGTCCATTGTTGTATTACTTCATTTTGAGTCTTGTAAAAACGATTGGTGCAATAATATAGACCTTTATCATTCTCTTTTTCTCCTAATGTCCAAAGTGTAATTTCTTCTTTATTTCTAGAAACATCTATTTTTGAAAAAGAAATTCCTTCTTCTTTATTTACAATAATTTCTTTTTCTATTTGAAGTTCATCATTTCTATCAATACACTCATAATATTTAGAAATTCCCTCTCCAGATAAATAAAGAATACTATGCCCGTTTTCATCTTCATCTAAAGTAAATGCTTCCATTTTAGCATCTAAATCGTATCTATAATCCGTTTCTTCTCCGTATTCATCATCAGGAAAAGATTTAAACAACATGGTTTGTTCTTTTTGCATATCATACAATACAAAAACTCCTAAATCGCCATATACATTACCAATTTCTAATTGATATACTTTAGTAGTATTTTCTGGTAGTGTATATTCTTGAGGCTCGTTATTATATTTAAAATAAGCATAGGTTGCGTCAGATTTTTTATAAGAAGTACTGTATAGCATACCTCCTTTATGCATTGATATATGGTCAATTTTTCGGACAAGATTAATTACTTTTTTATGTGACCAAGTAAACTGTTTTTGAAAATTATCTAGCTCTTGTGCATCCAATGTTATTGTATTGCTAACTAGTAGTTCTGTTTTTCCTTTTACTTGCCTGCTATAGCTTATTCGTAAGGCGTTTTCAATTTTATTATGGTAAATATCAAAAGCGTTTGCGGTTGCACCTTTTGGAGATAGCAAAATTTTTGTCCACAAGTTTTCATTATTTTCGTGAGACCATATCATATTTAATCTATGATGTTTGTCTATAAAAAAAAGAAGGCTATTGTCTTTATTTAGATTAACTACTTTTAGTCCATGACCTGTATCTATTGTTGTTTCTGCAAAGTAATTATGCATTAGCTCACTATGGGCTTTTATTGTAATTTTATCGTTAACTGTTGGTTTAAAATTATTTTTCATTATTTTTAATTTTAATAGAGGATGTCACCTGAAAATAAATAGGTTGACATTTTGTTCTGAATAAAAACATTATTCCATTTGTGATAACCTCTAATATGAAATATTAAGTTTATTTGTTATTGGATAGGTGCATATGAAATGTCAAACAATACAGCATCATTCTCTGATTGAGAACCATTTAATAATCGAATGTTTTTATAAGTATAAGTTTGACTTACGGGGAGAATGATTTTGTTATTTAGGTTTGCAATTTCATCAAGGTCCAGAGTTGAAGTAATGCTGTTTACATCAAAATTAATGGAGTCAGTATCAAATAATTTTGAGCTGCCTATAAACTTCATAATAGAATCTACACTGTCCATAAATCTTTTAACATATTTATCGAAACCATCTTCAGTTTCAGGTTTCTCTTTAATGGCTCCTATCGTAGGTGGTAAATAACTAATACTGTATTCAAATTTCCCTTTTGAAGAAGGCTTTATAACAACTTCTATAGATCCTTTTTTGCCTATATTATGCTGAAGTTTATGTTCCCCTGAAGTAGATAGTTCCCAATCCATTCCTATAGTTCCTGTACTAACTTCCAAACCAGTTATAGGGTCTTTTATTCCAAAGGTTTCTACTTCTTTATGTACATTTCCATTTGCAGTAATTGGATACTTAATAGTAAGTACTCCAACTCCATCAATTCTGGATTGCTTAATGGTTGGATAACTTCCTATACTTGGAGTTAATTTTATACTAGTTGTATCTTCATTAATTTGTGTTTTTCTTTTAAAAGTTGTGCTACCCCATTTCTTTCGTAAAGATTCGTAGAAATCGTTTTTAATGCCATCAGTTAATTGAGGAATGAAATTCTCTTTAAATTGTATGAAATCAACTCCAAAGACACCGTGTACTGTTTTTGTTGTATCTTCTACTTTTTCTATTAAGCTCTTATCTAAAACTCCAGTACTATTTCCTGTTGGGAAACTGTGATTATTTAATAGCATTAAAAAGTTAAATGCCGTAGCTCTTTTTATATTACTAAAAGAAGTAGAATAAGATGCTCCTGTAGGTTGTAATAATGCTTTGTCTAAAACCTTAACTTCTTTTTTATTAATTGCATAACCTAAAATATATTTGTTATCTGGATTTTTAAAATAATTAACTATAGCAATTTGTAAATTAGTTTTTGCTTTAGCATCCTCAGGGAGTTTACTCTTATTACCATCATAATCTGCTATATTAGCATTAGAAAAATCAAGAAAAAGGGAATCAATTGTAAAATCATTATCACTAATTCCCGTATCTCTAATTTCTTTTTCACATAGTTGATTGTCTTTGCCTTGAACAATTAATATTTTTTCTTTATCGGTTATTCTTATATTTCCTACAGGAACTCGAAAAGCATAATTGTAATTATCTAAAGAAATATTTTCGGTTTTATCTTCTTTTTTGTATACAAGGTTGCTTCCATAATCAAATTCGATGTTAAAAAATAATGATTTAGGTGTATTACTTATAATTTCTATTTTAGGGCACTTTATTTTTCCATCTAATAAGACATCGAATTTCCTTAATTTCTCAATACCGCTTTCTAATTCACTTATTGTTTTTTCAAGCACTTTTCGGTTTTTTCGAAGTTCTCTTCGTTTTGTTTTGTCTTTTTTTGCGTCATCATCTCTTCCTTCGTCCTCAGCTTTATCGGCTTTATCTTCTAAATCATCAATACGCTTTTGCAAATCTGTAAGCTCTCCTTTTTTCTTAATAAGACTCGCCTTCTTATTACCTGCTTCTTTCCAATCATTTAAATCGGTATTAAAATTTTTATTATCCTTTCCTAGTGTGTTTTCTCCATCAATACTTGTTAAAAATTGCCAATCTTTTTTTATGATATTTCGCTTATACATTTCCTTGAATTGACTATTTATTTTGTTTTCAGATAAGGCTAAAACCATATCATACTTCCCTAAGTTTGCGTTTTTAGACATAATTATAATTTTGAATTTGATTCCTACTCTATTTAATACAGGTTTTTCGGATAGCACCTTTTAGAATCAAAAAAAATAATAGTATTTACACAGTTAAATATTATATTTTGATTACACTACAAATTTGCATTTGATGAGTATGTAAATTGTTAGGGTAATTACTAGTTTAGTTAAAATTAGTAGATATACTATATTTCAAATCCCTTACTATTGAGTAACTTTTTCAGAAAAGGGAGGAGTTTTATACTTAAATTTAATAAAAGCTTTTAACCATTGCTTTAAAATCAATCATTTCAGTAGAAAATACATACTACTGAAACTACGGAATCCCTCCTTTAAAATCCTTTAAATTCTCTAAATAAGAGTACATATTTGTATAAAATTTTATACAGATGAAACTCATTTCAGAAGAAAAAAATACCATTAGAGCAGCCTATCTTCAGTTAAAAACGATATTGAAATGGCGGTTAGATAATCCAGAAGGAAATTATAATACTATTGAAAATAACTATCAATCAAAATTATTTTCAAGCACACCTACTGGAAATTATATTCTTAAAAATGAACTAGATTCTAGAGAAATTACGGTACTACTTTTAGCATTAAGTCCGTATTTATACCCAACGCTGTTAAGAGAGGTCTCATTAGAAAAAAAGAGTAATGTTTTATGTGATTTTTCTGAAATAAGAGCTAATCAAATAAATACCGACCCAACAGGAGAAACCGTACAATATGTATTAGGAGGGGAGTCTATAGAGCAGTGTTTACAAACCTTATTTTATTTTAGGGAGGAGCACTATTTTACTAAAAAGCATATTTTGTATTTAGATGCCACTCCAAAGGGAGTTCCGTATACAAGAGGGAAATTACAAGTATATCAAGATGCTTTTCAGGAAATAGTATTTGGGGCTACTTGTACACCAAAATTAAGCGAAGAATTCCCTGCACAAGAAATTACAACGGCTTTAGATTGGGGCGACTTAATATTACCCAATAAAACCTTATTGAGCATTCAAGATATGCACAGGTGGTTGCAGCATAACGATACACTCTTAGAGGAGCTAAATATGGGCAAAAAGTTTAAGGCAGGGTATCGTGTGTTGTTTCATGGCCCTCCAGGAACAGGAAAAACACTAGCCGCTAGTTTATTAGGGAAGCATACGGATAAGCCTGTTTTTAGAGTAGACCTATCGGTTTTAGTATCGAAATATATAGGTGAAACAGAAAAGCATTTGGCTAATTTATTTGACAAAGCACAAGATAAAAACTGGATTTTATTTTTTGATGAAGCCGATTCTGTTTTTGGTAAACGTACCAATGTAAAAGATTCACATGATAAATATGCCAATCAAGGAGTATCGTATTTACTGCAAAAAATAGAGTCTTTTCCGGGAATGGTAATTCTAGCATCTAATTACAAGGAAAATATTGACAATGCTTTCATGAGACGTTTTCAGTCTATTATTAAGTTTGAGTTGCCAAGAGCTCCAGAGCGTATAAAAATATGGGAACGTAACTTACCTATGAAACTCCAATTAGCTGATTGTGTAGATTTACAAACGATAGCTCATAAATACATTTTAAACGGTTCTAATATCATGAATTGTATTCAGGATGTAAGCTTACAAGCATTGGCGAATACTGACCGGATAATTACCCATGCAATGCTATTACAAAGCATTAAGAAAGAATACGAAAAAGAAGATAAAATATTTTAATCCCTTTACAAGGGAGCAATCCTCAATGGGTTAAAACCTATTGTGGATTGTGGTGTTCTTTAATTAATAAAAACACTAATAAACCATAAAAACAATAGTAACATGCGCGTATTAAAGCCAACAACTCCAAAACCAATACAGGCAAAGGTGTTAAAACCTAAGCCTAAAGTGGTACCTAAAATAAAACCCGTTCCGGTAGTTGAGAAAGCTGTTCCAGAAACGAAGGTTCAAGGGCAGCAAATAAAAACACCAGTTGCTAAAAAAGAAACAACTAGTGCAGAAAAATTAGCAATAACAAAGCCTAAAAAAGTAAGTGCAGGACTTCAGGACGAGGTTCCTGTATCAGAAAAAAGTACAGGAACAGAAGGCGATGCTTTTCAGCAACAAATGGCCAATGATCCGTTTGCTCAAATGCAGGAAAACGACCCGTTAAAACAGCAAATGGGAAATGACCCGTTTACCCAATTGGTTAATCAACCTAGAACTGTAAAGGAGGAAGTTATCGAAGAGAAAATAGCAACCAATACCTCAGCAGTTATTACAGAAGAAATAGTTGTAGGCAATTTGGATACTACCAAAGCTGCTAAAAATACTACTACTCAACAAAATGTAGGTACAATGCAAGGAACTACTTCCTTGGTTAACCAGCCTAAAGTGGAAAAAGAAGAAGCTTCAGAAGAGAAAACAATAGCCAATACCTCAGGGAGTGCAACAGGAAAAGTTACAGGAAATTCGGTTACCGCCATAGCAGCTAAAAACACAACTGCTCAGCAAAATGAAGGAGAGGAGCAAGTAGCTACAAACTCTCCAGAAGCAGCCATAGGTAGTATAACTAAAATGCAGCCCTTACAGATGTTTAGCAAAATGAAAACAGCTACAACAGCTGTTGGACAAGCGCAACAAAACCAAGTATCGGCAGCACAAGAGGGAATGGAAGAAATTACCATTCCTACAGGAATAAATGCAGCTTCAGAAGTAGCGGGACCTACTATAAAGCCATTCAAAAAAGGAAAACTACCTACTTTTGAAACACCAAGTGCAGCTAAAAAAGTAAGCGCAGATAAAACAGCTGCAGCAGTAGATGAAACCACTGCAGTAGCTCCTATTACAGCAGTAAGTACTGCTAAGGGAGCTTTTGTAGGTTCCATACAACAATCTAGAGGTAACTTAAGCAATGTGCAATCGGCAGCTCAGTCCGACTTAGGAGCACAACCAACAGCGAGCTTAGATGCTGCGGGGAATCCGGCACAAATAGAGGCCAATAGCGTGCAAGCGCAACAAAGTGTGGGGAATGAGTTAGGAACAGCACAACAGGTAACTGCCCAAGATTTTGGAGAAAGTGGTATGTTCCCAGAGCAAGCACATAAAAAGGCAAAAGTTAACTTGAATACGGAGCTGACAGCACAACGGGAAAGTTTACTTACAGATGATAAAACGATGCCTAGTTTTGATGGTGTAGAAACCGCTAATTTAAATCAGGAATTAACGGCACGTTACCAAAACGAAATAACTACTGCGGAAAACGACATGCAAGTAGCAGGTACGAGTAAAGACGCTGGTATTGTTGCGGAAAACGACAAGCAGCAACAAGAAATGGCTGCTGCTACGGAAGAAGCCAAAACGAAACAACGTTTGGAGCGTGGTAAAGGACAGCAAGATGTCGCTAACCAGAAAGAAAATTGGCAAGCAGAAAACCAAAAAATTAAGCTGGATGCCGAAGGACAATTGACTAAAGAGCAATTGAAAAATGAAGCAGACATTACTAAAAAACAAACAGACGGAAACCAACAAATAACCGATACCTATGCACAGGCAGATAAGGATATAGATGCCAAAACTAAGGAAGCCGACCAAAAAGTAGCCGACAAAGAAAAAGAAGGCGCTCAGAAAGAAGAAAAAGGCTGGTTAGACAGTGCTATAGACTGGGTAGGCGAACAGTTTGATAAAATTAAGAATGCCGTAAACGCTATTTTTGACATGTTACGAGCAGCGGTGAAAGCCTTAGTAAGTTGGGCAAAAGAAAAAGCCTCAAGCATTATTAATGCCGTTAGAGACTTTGCTATAAAAGCCGTACAAGTATTCGGCGAAATAGCCAAGGCAGTAGTGAATGTAGCTTTAGCCGCTTTCCCTGAAGCCGCCAAGAAATTCAATACGATTATTGACCAACAAGTAGCCAACACCATAACGGTAATTAACAAAGTAGCTGAGGTACTAGAAAAAACAGTACATGCTTTATTAGATGTAGTTGGAAAAGTTATAGATGCTGTATTAGCGGTATACCAAAAAGCCATTAATATGGTGTTAGATGTATTAGAAGCCATTACAGTAGGAGCTTTAATATTGATACAGAAAATTGGTTGGTTAGGAAGTGCTGCTAAAGAATCACCCGATCATTTCTTCCCACAAATGGCAAGTGAATTGTTAGGGCAAGATGTAGAAGAACCATTAGATAACGAAATACCAAAAGTGTTTGGTTTAACGATGGACGATGTGAAAAAGAACGATGCTCTAGCTGCTCAGGGAGAAGCGATTGAAATAGGGATGCCATCTGCAGAAGGGGTAGATAATAGCGTGTTAGAAAAAGATAGCTATGTAGCTTCAGACTTTGATGTGCCGGTACAAGATGACTTGCAGTTTAACGATGCAGTATTGGCAGAGATTGCGAGTATGCCAGAAGGTGTACCAGTAGAAATTAGCGGAACTACGGATGATGCACATGGTATTGCAGCAGTAAAAGCTGGAACAACACCAGAAGCTGTAGCAACGAACACTGCTACTGAAGAAACAGCACAAGAACCATTAATTACTACGGAATATATAGAATCCTTAACCCCAAAAGACAAAGAAGAAAGCGGTTGGGTAGGTCCGTATCATTCTGTAATGGACAGAGCTCAAGGAGCAGCAGGAGCTATGCTAGATGCTGTTAAAACATGGTGGGGAGAAAACAAAATAGCCATTATTGCTGCTTTAGTATTGGGTATTGCAGGTTTAATAGCTGCCAATATTTTAACAGGAGGCGCTATTATGGCTGCCTTACCGCTACTATTAAATTTACTATCCATATTCTTTGCTGCCGATGCTTTGTACCAATTAGGGAAGCACTTTAAAAGCTATTTAAGTAAAACTTGGGATGGCGATATTAAAGGCGGATCTAAAAGTATGGCACGTGGTTTAGCGGCCTTAGCTATAGAATTGGTATTTGCATTAATGTTTGGTGCTAAAGGCGTGTTTAAAGCCGTAAAAGCAGGAATGAAAACTGCTAAAGGTGGTATTAAAGCAACTCAAAAAGCAGTAGTAAAAGGCGCAAAGGGATTTGTGAAAGGACAAGCCAAAAATGCCAAACAATTACTTACCGTTACTAAAGACGGTGCTAAAACAGCCTTTAAAAATGGTAAAATAGCCATGAAAGGTATTAAAGGCGGTAGCGTAAAAGGCGCTAAGAGCTTACAAGCAGCTGGTAAAACCTTACTAAAGCAATTAGGGTTCGACCGCTTTAGAATTACACGTAAAGGAAAACGCTTTAAATTAGAAGGACATGTGAATCCTTGGGTGTTATTGGCGAGTGGTGATATTAAGCATGTAGATAAAGATAGAGCTAAGGGTTTAAAAGTAGGAGATGAATTAGATGGTGGTATTTTAATTGGTAAAAAAGATATTCCTACAGGAAATGGAGCAAAAGGTATTGATGGAAAAGATGTTACTGGGAGTTCGTTTGTTAAACAACTAGATGCTGATAAAGGAAAAGCCTCAAAGATGTTTAAGGACTTAAAAGATGAGAGTTTTCAATTTAAGAATCAGAAAATTTTACAAGGAGGAAAAGGTGTTTTAAGAAACCCTAAATTTAGAGAAAACTATATTAAATGGTTGAAGTCTCAAGGAGTAAAATTATCACCTTTAGCTCTAAAGTTTATCAGTATACATCATATAGTTCCGAATTTTATTAAAGGAATAGATGATTTAGAGCCTTTTTTAAAAATGCTTAAAAAACAAGCTAAATTTGATATTGATGACTTAATAAATTCAATAGGATTACCAACAACTAATTTAGATGATTTAGCAAAGCGTTTGAGTAAATTAAAAAATAATGTTGATGATAGTTTTGAGAATATAAGAAAAGAATTTAAATTGGATCCTAATGTAACTAAACAGGAGCTTAAAAAAGCTATTAAAGAATTAGAAGAATTCAAAAATAAATCAATTCACGATAATTATCATAATAAATATAGTGCGGAATTAAGAAAACAAATGATTTCGTTCTCTGATGATTTTGATGATTTAGCAGAAATAGGTTTACCTAATTCGAGTTTAAATAAATTAGTTGGTAAATTCGAAAAATACTTTGGAGGATTAGTTAATGATTTAAACTCGGGAAAAATACTAGAATAATATGAAATACTATACAATTAATTTAGACGCAAATAACTCTACTGCTTTTATTGAAGAAATTCAATCAAATATGTCAAAAGTAGGGAAAGAATTTTCTAAAGGAGAAAAAATTAAATTCAAAGAACCATTTTTTGAAGCGATTTATACTACTGAATCAGGGGGGTTTGCTGACGTATTAAGTGTCAGTCCTTTAATTGTAAATGAAAAAACAAAAAATATTATTGAAGCTACTGGAGTTTCAATGGAGTTTTTCGATATACTTTTAAAAGGAAAGAAAAGTAAAGTAAAAAAAAGAGGCTATTTTATAATTAATATAATTAATAATATTGATGCTATTGACTATGAAAAATCAAAAATTGAATTTTATCCAGAGACGGATATAATTAACTCAATGTCAAAATTGATATTGAATAATACAGTAAGTAGTAATGAAATTTTTAGTGTAGAAAAAATAAAAAGAGAAACTTTTATAAACTCCAATATTAAAGAGCTATTAAAAGGCACTACTGGATTGACTTTTAAAGATTCTACTGAGTTTTCTAAAATATGAAAAAGATTAATTTTTATAAATTAAATTATTCTATAGATTTAAATATAGTAGGTCAGATATGCCGAAAAGAATTGAACTATCAGATACAAGAATTTGTTGATTCTGAAAATACAGATGAAGAAAGATTTAATTTATATGGAGGAGGAGATTCTAGTCATATTAGTAATGAATTAGATATGACTAAGTTTAAAACTCATAACAATGCAATAATGACTGACTTAATGAGTAGCTCTTTTTTTCGTAAGCAAGGGTATTTTGTAAGTGATCGTTTTGTAGAATTATTAGAAAAATTTAATATTGAAGAAAGTAAAGTATTAGATTGTGTTATTACAAATAAAGAAAAAACACACAATTATAAAATATTAAGCGTTGTAGCTACTGCAGAAAATATAAACCTTGAAAAATCAACATTTAGAATAATTGAGGATTTAGTTTCTAATCCTGAGATAAAAGAAACTGGAGTTAAATTTAATTCTTTAGAAGATTTGGCGGACAAAACAAGAGAAGTTTATTTTGAAACAGATGGAGAATTTAAAATAGAACCAATAAAAGTTATTTTAAATAAGGAAACAGATTTGTTTCAGTCTGAATTAGACTATAAAATTTTAATTTCCGAACGGTTAAAGAATAAAATAGAAGAATCTGGTTTAACAGGTTTTGATTTTGAAAGAAGTGAGGTGAAAACGGAGTTTTACGAAGATTTTTAAGATTTAAAAAATATAGGATGAAGCCATAGTTTGAATACTATGGCTTTTTTGTTTTCCGTCTTAAAATAAGTCGCTATCTTTAAATTGGAAAAGAATAGAAAGATGGATAATACACTTTTTTTAATACTTGATGCCCCAGTAATTGGGGAAGTACATAAATCTTCTAATAAAATAGATGAAGAGCTTTGTTCAAAATGCAAACAAAGAAAATTAGAATTTACTGATCTGTCTATTGTTGTAGACTCTTGGGGAGGAGAAGATTATTTTATAATCTTTAACATGCATTTTATTACTGAACGGTTAAAAATAGCTTTTCAAGAAAAAGGAATCAAAGGAGTAGAATATGAAGAGGTAAAGGTTCAAGCTGGAGATTATTTTGAATTTAGAGAAGGAGCATATCAGAAAGAAATGCCTCGTGTTTATAAGTTAATTTATAAGAATGAATTAAGAACAACAGATTTATGGTGGGATAAACTTGAGGATTGTAGCAATTGTGGGAGGTCATGTTGGGAAATGAATGAAATGTCTTTGTTTGCAACATCTAAGCCTTCGTTAAATGGAAGAAAATATGATGAAAAGCCACCTTTAAGAAGGGTTAATAAAAAAGACTGGAAGGGAGAAGATATGTTTACTTTGAATGACCCTGATAAGACCCCAATAATAACTAAAAAGTTTTTAGATATACATTCAAAAGAGTTTTTTGTTAGACCAACTAGTTGGGTTTAATTTAGTTCGAAACATATTTTTTAATTTAAAATACTTTACCATCCAAATAACTCCCTAAATAATGATATCCTAGATGATTTTTCATTTATAGATGAAAATGTATATGATAATTTCCCTATTAAAAGAATTCATGAGTTGGTCTTTGGCTTAGATACAGAAAATGGCGGAGCAAAAGATGATGACTTTGATGTTCTATTTAATGGTGAACGAGCTGATGAATATTTACTTGAATTAATGGATGAAAATGAATCGGACTATGATGACTTAACAGAGTATTTAGATTGTTCAGGAAATAAAATTGGTGGTTATGCTGAGTTTATCCAATCAGATCATCGATCAAGAGACGAAAATGGAGACTTAGAATTTCAGTTACTACAAATAGAAGACGAGTATATTGAATTTGAGGACTATACCTATGTACATCTTTTTATTCCTTATAAAGATTTATGCAATCAGAATTTCGATAGTACTTACATCCATTGGGACAGTGATTAAACAATCCCAATTATTTATAAGTTAATTATGCTGAAATAGTAGTATTTCTTTTATGAAAATTAATAACACCGTTAGTAACGGTATTGGTATTTATAAAAGTGGTGTTTTCTGTGTCAAAGATGATTTTGAAATCGCAAGTATAATTTAGAATTTCAAAAAATGAACCATCACCCAAAACTTCAATTCCTAGATGATTTTTTAGGTAATTAATACAGCTATTACAAATAAGTTCATTAGCACTTAAAAATAAGTGATAGCTTTTTTTTAGGGTTTTAAAAGTGACCTTATAAATTTCTGATTCAAATAGTATTCTTGAAGATTTTTGGTTGTAAATAGAATAGGAATTACTTAAATCAATACAATCATTAACACATGTAATGTTTAAAAAGCGCTGTATGGAATTACGAATAGAATCATTTTGAGTGGTATTAGGCATAGGTTAGTTTTAAGTTAGTTTGTTTTTATAAGACCATTATTTAGTATAAATGTTGCATATTTTTTTAAGGAGAGTATATAACTCAATATAAGTATTGTAGAAATGAGCTCTGTTATAATATCGGCTTGATGTTAAAAATCGATTTAAAATATTAGCCAGTTCTTTTTTTGTAGGTCATAATAAAAGTTAAATTAGTTTGGTAGTTTTATATTTTACTAGGGTTCATAAGTTAGTTCTTAAATATACTATTTATTACCCCCAGGAATAAAGTATAATTAATAAAGCGCTTATTTTACTTAGCCAACACTCTGGTTTTTAACGTGAAACATCACGCAATTATTATACCATGTATTTATTTCGTGGTTGAAAATATAAAAGAAACGGCTTAGTTAATAGTTGATTAAGACTTTTTTAACTGTTAAAAAAATGTAATGGACTATTCTTTTTTACCATAGTTAATTAAAATAGATGGAACTTTATTTTTAATATATACGTGAAAACGAAATATAGTTAATCAACTATATTTTTATAAAACACCAAATATTGGCTATTGTATTTTAGTATATTGCTATAGTTAATACATGTTAAATAAATATTATAGAAAAAGGTGTTAACACGAGAATAATAATTTAAATAACTGAGAAATGATTAATAAAAATATTATAGCAGTACTTCTGTTTTTTATGCTCGGAGGGGCTTATGCTCAATCAGTATATTATAAAGGATCTAGGATTGGAGAAGTACAATCCGACGGGGACGTATATATAAATGGAAGTAGAATTGGTGAAATTCAATCAGATGGTGATGTGTACTTTAAAGGTAGTAGAATAGGAGAGGTGGAATCAGATGGAGATATCTATTATAAAGGTAGTAGAATTGGTGAAATACAATCTGACGGTGATGTGTATTATAAAGGAAGTAGAGTAGGAGAAATCCAACTTGATGGAGATGTGTATTATAAAGGAAGTAGAATAGGAAAAGCATCGGGAATAACAAGAGAAAAAGCAGCCATTTTTTTCTTTTTCTTTAAGGAAGTATTTAATCAATAAAAACATTATAAAATATAAAACCCTCCATTTTTAATTAAAAATGGAGGGTTTTATATTTTATAATCTACTGAAACTACTGATCCCTAGTAGGTAATAGTTTTATAATATCGCTTTTGAATATTAGTTTTGTCAGCTATAAAAATACCATTAAGTAAAAACTCTACACAAAACACTGGCTATTTATAGGCAACGCACATTTCATTGTAGAGGACTAATTTTAAAATATTAATTGGTATAACAAATGTATAAGCACATTTTAAAAAATAAATAAATGAAACAAACTAAAGCAACATTAAAAACCTATTTTGAAACGGGAGATAGACCAACAGAACCCCAATTTTGCAATTTAATAGATAGTTTTTGGGCAGATGAGGATTTTGTTCTTGCTGCACAGCAGAAATACTCTTTTGATTCACTAAACTCGTTAGTTCAGCAAGAAAAATTGGTTTTAGGTCAAAAATATATTTTATCAGGGTATAAAACACAATATTATATTGAAGGAACAAATACTACTAATAAAGTAAAAGAAATAACAAACACAGCTACTGTTAATGGGTTTGGCTTTTATGATCCGGGCTTAACGGATTTAAAAGTAGGGACTCCAGTAGAAGTTACGAAATTACCCACAGGTTATACAGGAGTAATAAAATTAGGAGATGTGACTAATGTAACTGCTTATGTATTTGGGTTCTATATAAAATTTGCTAACGGGCTACATGTTGTTAACGGAGCACGTTTTAAATATTCTTTACAACGTTACAGTAATGTTATACCGGATGATAAGGTTTTAGATGCTAATTTAAAAATAATGATGCAGCCTAATGGAGTAATTAATACTGAAGTACATGATGGTACACCGTATATGCAAATGACAGCAGCAGAAAATAGAGTAGTACCAGAAGAAGAGATTGTATTAACAGCTATTTCTAAAAATCAATTTTCTACTCAAGCTGAAAGTTTAACTTATCCTGGTGAATTATTAGAATATGATTTTACCAATATAAAAATTAAAAATGAAGACGGTATAGTTATAGGAGCAAGAAAAGGACTCGTTACTAGAAGAATTTCTGCAGATAAAAAAATAGATATTAATAAAGACTGGAGAGTACAACGCTATAGAAGATATAAGTTAGAAGCTGAGCATTGGGAAAATTTTGTATTAAATAATGCTGAAGACCACTCAGTTTATAATTTAGGGGCTAATAATGCTGTAACTGCAACAAATACGAAATTAACTGACGAACATAAATATGTGCTACCACTTGTTGAGGTAAAGCAATTTTATCAAGATTTTTCTAATATTGGTAAAACAGAAAATGTGTTTTTAAATGGAGTAGATAAAGTACCTGGAATAGAATATGGGTATAGAATGGAAACTCAAGAAGATGATACTTATAAAATTGATGCCCTAGCTATTACGGCGAATAATGGTAAGGACTTTTTTATATTACCGTTAGATGAACAATTAAACCCTACTGATAAGGTACAGGCAGTAATAGCTAAAAATTTAGAAAACACCTTGTTCTTAAATAATACTAGCCAATTTGCAAAAGAAAATATCATTGAAGTAAAAATTACCGATGGAATAACTAATTCTACTTTTATTGCAGGTGGTAAAATATTATCATCCTCAGAAAATAGGGTTGATGGCTTGTCAAGAATTACAGCGGTAGACAACATTAGGTTAACCAATAAAGGAAAGATTGCCAATTTACTAATTACAGCAACAGGTGTTATAAACAACAATGGAGAATTGAATTATCTTACTTTTGGAGGGATGCCTAGTAATTTAGGAGGAGTAGGAGTTACTTATATTAATGTGAGTTTTGACGACTTGTGCAGAATTAGAAACACAATGATTGGTGGGAAACGAGTAGATAGTTTGTTTCTCAATAATGTACAGACAAATAAATGCTTATTGGTATTTAATATAGGACAGTATTTAAAACTATCAGACAGTATTTTGTTTTTAACAGCAATAAAACATCCAGGGAAATTTTACACAAACAATTTGAGTATTGATACCATTAATAAAAATAATAAAAAAAACAAGTATGGATTTTATTATGATGAGATTACTAATACTGTAGGGAAAAATATTTTCACAAATAATCAAGGGGATTTATTGTATCAATCAATAGATGCAACTAATAACAATACTACTGAATTAGTAACAGTAGCAATATCTAAATAATTATGACACTAGGAGAAGAAGTAAGATTAGAAGAATTACAATCAGAATTAAACATGTGCGCCAATGGGAACGCTATGGAACATATGGGAATAGCCAAATTAGAAGAACTATTAAGTTTATTGATTAAAAAAACGAGCTAAATAAAGCTATAAAGGGCAATAAAAAGGCGTAATGATTTTTCATTACGCCTTTTTTACATGTGTAGTTAGGATGTTTGTTTTATTTATAGCTACCAATTGGCATACATTAAAACCTTTTTCCAAGGAAGTTTAATTAATCCAATACCCCAACTAAGACTATTAAATAAAATATCTTGTGTTTTGTGTTCTACTGTAATAGTGATGTTATCATTTTTAAATATCATTTTCCCAGGTCGTTGTAAAAATTCATATTGTAATAATGCTGTAGTAGATTTTTTCATCGCAGGCCAATTATAATTGATAGCATTTAAAAGTTGGTTGGCTTGATTTTTATGTTTATCAGTAATAATTATATGCCTGTTAATACTTTGAGTTAATGGTATGTTACATAAAAACTTTTCAAAAACCATATCACTTTCTGCTTGTTGTGTTTTCCCTGTAGCAATATAATGTAGTAAATGAGCGCATAATTCTGGGTTAATGAGTTGGTCATTTGCATCTAATAAGTTACAATGTGTAAAGAAATGTTTTAAAAATGGATGTGCTAAAACGAGTCCAGCATTACTTATATGATGTCCTTCGGGAGAGTTGTAAGTATTGTTGTCTTCTGGTAAATCTATGGAGTTTTTATTGTTTTTTGTAATAGAATCTAAAACTTTTTTAGGATCATTTTTGGTTCCATTAGTCTTAATTTGGAGTTTTAAGGAATCTTTTTTAGAATTTTTTAGAATGTTATTTATTAAATACTTTTTTATGTTGTCTAAAGTTGTTGTTTCATGAATATCAGTATTATTCTTTAATAGTCCTACTTCAGAAGAAGTTATTGTGTCCTTTTCTTTCAAAAGGGCTTTAAGAGTTTGTTTACTAAAGATATGATTAATCAGAATATTATCTATTGCTCGTTGTTCTGCTAAAGCACGAATTATAAAAGTCCATACAGATTTACGTTCTAGAGTGCTTAAAGTAGCAATTTTATAAAGAACTTCTGGATTAAGGTTTACCGTAGTTTTTTGATGTTGACCAATTAGAGTACATATTTTTTGAATATCAATATCTGTAAATTGATTGATAAAACGTTCTTGTACCTTAGTAATAGGAATAATTGTTAGAAACTGTTTTGAAAATGCTGGAGAAGTAATAATTTCATTAAAAACTTTAGGAGTAAATAGAAAAGAAATAGACTCGTTTGTATTCCACCATGGAGCAGTACCATTTTTCAAAAAGTAAGTAAATGTATTTAAATAATGTTCTTCCTTATTAAGTGTTTTGAATTGTTTTTTTAAAGAAGTACTTTTCATTTCATCTTCCTGGTCTATAATTTCTAGTGCTTCTTTAAAGTTGGAAATAATAGCTTCTTTTAAATTATAATTTAAATTAATAGAACTCTCAGAAATGTTAAGGGTTAGTTTATCTATTTGAATAGCATAATTTGCTGATTTTGAGTCTAGAATGTTTAGTTTTTTTTCTAATGAAGGAAAAATTTCAGATGAAAGAAAATTACTAATATTGTCTTTAATTTCATATGCTTGTGTTTTACTCTTAGTGTTTAGTTCTATAAAAACTTTATGAATAGTATGCTTTTTTTCCATGCGATATTATTTAAAATAATTGATTAACTATTAAAATTCATCACCCCAAAATCTTGCGGGACAAATACTAGCTTTAGATTTTTGTTTGGCACTTAACCGACAACCACAACCACGAATAAACTCTTCTTTAGAGTGGTTAGATACTTCTAGTGTTTTAGGATGTATCCATTTACTGGAGTCACAACTATTATTTACTTTAATAGGGCATTCATTACATATGTTTTCACGAAGTATAAAAATGTTATTCTCTGTTTTGGTTGCTAACCCAGCTATCGTTTTTAATTCATTAATATGACCATTAATAATCTCGTTTCGCTTGTTGTAAATTTCTTTTAAATCCATAAATATTATAATTATTTATAGACAAATTACTTGTTATAAATCGAGATAAAATAAAATAATAGTACCTGTAATCCGTCTGTTCAGTAAGTAGTTTTTTAACATATAATGGTATAGTAGTAAAAATATGTAAAATTTACTTCTGTATAAAGATGGACTTTCTTTGTTTTTAGCACTACTGTAATTGCCTTGTTGTTAGTGGTTTGTCTTGTTTTTTACTGAAGCTACTGTTTTGATGTTTTTAAATTCTGTATTTTGTTTGAATTAGGTTGTAGGTTTGCATTGTGCTTTTGCCGATACGGTTCTGTGTAGTATAACTGCACTATTAAATAGAAGCCAATTATAATAGTAAGTAATCAAAAATATATAAAAAGTAACACTATGATTTATGATGTATTAAACATACTAAAAACAGAAACGAAAGAATATTTAATGTTAGATGGCGATAATAATATTTCTGAAGATTCTGTGGTTATAGAAAATATTGCAAATGCTGACGCTACAACTGAAAGCAAAACTCAAAACAAGGTGTGTATTTCGCTGTATAATATTAATGAAGAACAAACATTAAAAAACGCACCTAGACATGAGAGAGTAAACGGAGAAATGGTGTACAAAAGCAATCCTGCTTATTTGAATTTATATGTAATGATTTCTGCTAACAGAACCAGTTATGAAAAATCACTTAAAAACATTTCAAGTGTTGTTGAGTTTCTTCAAGATAAGCCAGTATTTACGAACTCCAATACAAGTGAAGTTATTGCTGGAGTAGATGAGTTTAAGTTTAAAGTAGACTTGTATTCACTTCAGCCTGAACAATTAAGTTATACCTGGGGAGTATTAGGAGGAAAAGTATTGCCCTCTGCTTTATATAAAGTGAGTGTAATCAAATTACAGAAACAAGCGATAAAAGCTGCTGCACCATTAATTACAGGAATACAAGAAACTGCTTTTAATATAACTAAAAATCTTTAAATAGAAAATATAATGAGTAATACAATAACCTATAAACCGTTGTTTGATTTAAATATTTTGCACCACTATTTTTTAGATAATGGAGCTACAATATTTGTAAACACAACTACTCCAGAAGTTTTTTCAGGGCATAATGTTAAAAATTATCTTCATGTATCCCCAAGTTTAGCCACTGAAAAGTTGTTAAAAGAAAACAAAATGTTGTTTAAAGCAACAACTTCTGGAGTTTCTTGTTTAATAGCAACAAAATCATTTACAGATTTGACTCCAAGTAGAGATCTTAAAAATGTGATACTAAACTTTTTAATTTATGTAAAAGATCCACTTTTTGGGAATTATACAAAACATTCAGGAGAGGTAAATGATGTTTATTATTTCGCTAATCACTCAAATAATGCTATTACAGAACTTAATACTCTAGGGAAATTAAACGAATTAAGTGATGTCGCGACACCCTTAGATAGTTATAAAGTAGCATATGCGAGAACAAAGAGTAATGATAGTACTTATGAAAAATTAATGGCTAGCCTTTCTCCAGAGGAGCAACGCGGATTATTTGGAGTGGTATCTATAGAATTAGAAGACCTTTTAAGTAGTGATAAAGTCCCCGAAGCTGTAAACGAATTAAAAATAGTATTTAAAAACAGGAAAACCACTTGGGTTTATGTAAATAAAACAGAGGAAGAACATAGAGTACTAGAACAACCATTTGTTAAAAAAGGAAAAATTACTATTACGAAAGGAGCAAAAAATTACCCTATGGGAACGCCTTCTGACCAACTTGTTTTTCCAGAAGATAAACCAATAGAAACAAGAATTTACATTTAATTAATATTTTAAAAATCAATAAATTATGTCGACACAATTAAAAACACCAGGTGTATACATTGAGGAAATTTCAAAATTACCTCCGTCAGTAGCGCAAGTCGAAACAGCTATTCCTGCATTTGTAGGGTATACCGAAAAAACAGTTGCAAAGCCAACAAGAATTAGCTCTTTATTAGAATATGAAGCGCTTTTTGGAGGAGCTGAAAAACACAAAATAGAATTAGAAGATAAATCAGAAGGACTAAGCCTTAAAACTCCTGATGCAAAATTTTTAATGTATTATTCATTACAAATGTTTTTTGCTAACGGAGGTGGACCATGTTATGTAGTTTCTTCAGGAGAGTATAAAGCAAATGGAGATAGAGTTTTAAAAGATTTTGAAGATGCTTTAACAGCATTAGAAAAAGAAGATGAACCTACTTTATTAGTTTTTCCAGATGTATACAAAACATTAGATGAGAGTAATGCTTATGCAGTTTATGAATTAGCATTAACACAAGCGAATGAAATGGGAGACCGTTTTGTTATTATGGATACTTATGGAAAAGATCTTACAAAAAATGGTGATCAAAAAACAACTATTGATCTTTTTAGAGCTAGCGGTGTTTCTGCAAATAAATATGGAGCAGTTTATTTCCCACATTTAATAACAGTATTAAACTATGCTTTTGCAGAAGATAATGCAGATTTAAAAATTAGTCATATTGGAACTAATACTTCTTCCGATTTTGCTGTTGAGAAAGAAAGGTTTGATGAGGTTATTACTGAAATGAATACAGCTGAAGTTGAAAGGGCTTCAGCTGTAACTGCGGCAAATATTATTGTTGATCCAATTGAAAAAGCAGAAGCCATTGCTTTAGCAGAAGCCATTGCGTTAGAGCAATTAGCAACATGTAAAGCTGCAGCATTAGCAGTATTAAAAAAGGTAAATAAAACACATGATATCATAATAGATAAAGAACCAATAGAAATAGCTATGACCTTAGCTGTTGCTGTAGCAGCAGTATTATCAGTTAAAGCTAATATTGTACCAGATGCTATTGGGGAAGGGAATGATCAAAAGTTATCAACTTTAAAAGGAACTGCTTTATACAGCGAAATCAAACAATTAATTAGTGCTACGCGAGTAGTATTACCACCAGCTGCAGCTATGGCAGGAGTTTATGCGCGTGTTGATAGTAACAGAGGAGTACACAAAGCACCAGCAAACGTAGGGGTAAACTATGTAATTGCACCAACAGAAAAAATTTCTGATGCGGAGCAAGATAAAATGAATGTTGATGTTGATGGAGGAAAATCTATCAATGCTATTAGAACTTTTGCAGGAAAGGGAACTTTAGTATGGGGAGCAAGAACTTTAGACGGGAACAGTAACGAGTGGCGTTATGTGCCAGTACGTAGGTTCTTTAACATGGTTGAAGAGTCAGTACAAAATGCTACTGAACGTTTTGTTTTTGAGCCAAACACCGCTAATACATGGGCTCGTGTTAAAGGAATGATTGAAAATTTCTTAACACAACAATGGAAAGCAGGTGCTTTAGCAGGAGCAAAAAAAGAAGATGCTTTTTATGTAAAAGTTGGTTTAGGAGAAACAATGTCTGCTCAAGATATATTAGAAGGAAAAATGTTTGTTGAAATCGGTATGGCAGCTGTACGTCCAGCAGAATTTATTGTATTGAGATTTTCTCACAAATTACAAGAAGCATAACAGTTAAGTATAACAATTAAAAATAGAAATAATGACTAATTATCCATTATCAAAGTTTCATTTCCAAGTAAGCTGGGGAGGAACACAAATAGGTTTCAGTGAAGTATCAGG
>Ga0105354_1000275_pt1 | contig 31921 bp, 32 predicted proteins | sample GOMGulsemesocosm_FD_83658 | JGI IMG/M metagenome (GOLD analysis project Ga0105354, IMG submission 83658) | Methane-oxidizing microbial communities from mesocosms in the Gulf of Mexico - GOM9B Gulf of Mexico | ecosystem: Environmental > Aquatic > Marine > Cold seeps | place: USA: Gulf of America...
AAACTGAAAATAAATAAACGGTTGAAAATCGGCAGCGTAAGTTTGATAACATAAAACACTCACTATTAATACTACAATAGCTTTAAGTGTAAAATGGCTTTCAATAAATAGTTGTTGCGTTTTTTCTTTAAATTTATATGGCACCCAATGTGTTATATAACCTAATAGCATGATTATAAAAACATTTTTGTACTCTATTAGTAATTGTAATGCATTTGCAAGATCCATATTGTGACAAATTTGATGGTATTGCTTGCTAATATGTTCCATGCTATTACCTCTAAAATACACTCTTGTAAAGGTGATAAAAGCAAATGTTAGCGCTATTTTCCAAACTAATATAATAGGATTATTACTTTTTTCATACGGACTTACTCTTCTCCAGTATTTGTAAACTAAAATACCAATACCATTCAATCCTCCCCATATTACAAATTTCCATGAAGCACCATGCCATAACCCTCCGATAAGCATAGTGAGTAGTATGTTTATATTGGTATTAAAGTGTTTAATTATTTTAGGAAATATCAAACACAATATCATAACAAAAACTAATAGTCCAGTAATAATAATAGTATAGGCATAGCTTTTTAAAGCAATTAGTAAGAGTATTAAAAAACTCAAACAAATAATGTACGAAGTAGTTGTTCCGTTTCTATTACCACCTAAAGGAATATATAAATAATCTTTCAGCCAAGTAGATAGTGAAATGTGCCATCGCTTCCAGAAATCACCACAATTAATAGCTTTATAAGGCGAATTAAAGTTTTTAGGTAATTGATATCCCATTAATAAAGCAACTCCAATAGCAATATCAGTATAACCAGAAAAATCTCCATAAATTTGTAATGAATAGCCAAATAATGCCATGATATTAGTGAACCCTGAAAACATTTCGGGAGCATCAAAAACACGATCTAAAAAGTTAGCAGCAATATAATCGGCAAAAATCATTTTCTTAATTAAGCCAATTAAAATCATATATACAGCTTTACCAAAATCAGTAACCGTGATATTAATTTCTTTTTTTATTTGTGGAATAAAATCAGCAGCTCGTACAATTGGTCCTGCAACTAACTGTGGAAAGAAACTTACGAAAAAGCCAAAATCTAAAATGTTATTTATAGGTTTTAATTGCTTCCGGTAAATATCAACACTATAACTGATGGTTTGAAAAGTGTAAAAAGAAATTCCTACAGGTAGTATAATACTGTCAACCGTAAAGTAGTTATGCTGGCTAATGGTATTAGTCCATAATGCCAAATGGTTTATTACATCATAATCTGTTTTAAATAGGCTATTGAAGGAATCGGTGAAAAAGTAAGCATATTTAAAATAGCATAAAGTAGTTAAGTTTATAAATACACTAATTCCTACTAATATTTTCTTTTTTAAAACTGACTTGGTGTAATGAATTCCTTTTCCTATAAAAAAATCATTAACAGTACTAAATAGTAGAATACCAATAAATAAGCCACTAGTTTTGTAATAGAACAACAAGCTTATAGCGAATAGATAAGGTATCCGTAGGCTTTTTTTCTTGTAAATAATAGCGTATATTAAATACACTAAAGTGAAGAAAATCCAAAAACTTATCTGTGTAAAAAGTAATGGAGTATCTTCGGAAAAACTAAATATATCAAGTAGTCTATTCAAGGTTCAATGATGGATTAATTATTTTTTGTAAAAGACTATTTGGTTCGTATTTCATTTCTTCTTCCCATGAATTTACTAATGCTTTTAGTAATAAATCAGCTTTAATATCATATCCTTTTCGTGTAAAATGAATTCTATCTTTTGGCATTAATTTATGTGTATACCATTTTTGAGAAGAATTAAATCCTCCCATAATTTCATATAAATCCCAAACTGCCATCTTGTATTTAGTCGATAATTCATAAATTACAGCAGCAGCTATTTTTGTGTTAGGATTTGCAAATTGTCTTTTGTAATAGGAGTCGTTTGGGACTGTTAGTAAAATAGCACAATCAGGATTTGCTTTTTGAATAGATACTATTAATTTTTCGTAATACGCTTTGAATTTTTGGGGTTTAAAATCAGTAGTATAGGTGTCATTTGTACCTATAGATATGATAAATAGATCTGGCTTGTATAGGAGTAACTGTTTTTCAAAATAAGCACAACGGTCATAAAAAGCAAAACTAGCGCCATTTACACCAATGGTAGTATATTCAATACCTGTATTGTCATTCATAAGTTCTAACCCCATCATGATAAATTCAGAATTCTCAGAATCATCTGTTTTTTTAATACAAAAATTTAGCTCAGTAACAGTTTTGTTTAATGTAAATTCAATATAATGAGCATCAGAATTTAGTATTGTTTTTTCTACAATATCTTGGTTGTTTACAAGTACTTCGTAATCGGTACTCCATTCATCATAAAAAACACGGAGTTTGTTAAAGTTATAAGTGTTTTTCGAATAGTTTTTATAGTTTGCTTCTACGGTAATATTAGCAATTGAGTCTTTAAATTTAGCGCTAACTCCTGATAATCCCCAGGACACGGAATCATTCCTGGAACAACGATAGCCTTTCCATTCGCGATCAAAAGTAACTTTGTAATTTAACGGGTTGTTAGTTTTTGCCATTTTATAGGTGAAAATAAATCCGCGTTGTCCTTTAGCTTTATCACTCATGTTTTGTAAATAATGTCGTAGGCGGTTAGAGTACATATCCGCCTGAATATGCGATCCGCCAATGTGAAAAACATGTAATTTTTCTTCCTTGTTTTTGTGTATTCTGTCTAATTTATGATACAGTTTTTTAAAAGCAATGGCTGAATCAGCATGTTTTATTTTGTTTGCTTCCCAATTAATGAAAGGGTACTGCTGTTGTAAACTATCGGATAATGCATAGTCTTGCCCAAACACAATAAAACTGCTAAATATGAATAAGGTACTGATTAGTATTTTCATTATTTTAATGCAGGTTTTAATTCTTGTTTAAGGTCTAAATACAAAGAAGTGAAAAATAATTCAGAAATATACTTTGTTCCTTTAGGGGTGAAATGAATATAATCCCCTCCAACTAAATTTTGTTTTACCCAGTGTGAAATTGAATTTTTTCCACCCATAGCATGAAACATGTCCCAATACGCAATCTTGTTATTTAGGCATAATTCTTTTAATTGTTCATTTAAATAAGGGAGGTGCTCATAAGTAACCATTTTTCCATTTACTGAAGTAGCTAAATCTGTAGGGCCAATAAATAAAATACTCATATCTGATTGTCGTCTTCTTAGCCATTTAAATTGCGAATTCAAACGTTTGGTATAATTAATAACACCAATAGAGTCTTTAATATAAGGGACTGTATTTCCGCCAAATTGTAATAACATAATTTTTGGGTTCAATTCTTTTATCATCCTACCGTAATCTGCTGCGTCATTTTTAGTGAAAATTGTACCTGAAGCTCCTCTCATAGCTACATTATCTATTTGTATTCCTGAGTTTCCATCTAAAGTTAATCCGTAAAAATCGGCACTAACTTTTCCTTTTAATTCTATTTTTAAATCAGTAGGGGTGTTAGTTAATTGAATACGGTAGTTATGATATTTTCCATCCTGTATTAAGCTGTCTTTCTGGATCAATATTCCTTTATCATAAACTGAAATTTCTATAGGATAGGTGCAATTTCCATAATGTAGTCCGATGTTTTTAAAAGCTCTAAACTTTCTATAAGCAATAGTCGATTTTTTAATAGAGATATTAGCAGTCGTTATTGCGGTCGAGTCAATTAGGATGCTATCCGTTGGAGTAGGGGTAAATCGTGATGATGATAAAAAAGCACCATATTTTCTGTGTTTAAACTTTTTTTGAGTAGGGTCAAAAATGGCATGTCGTTCCCAAGTATCACTATGTTTAACAACGGCGCTTATTTGATGATATGCTTGCTTTATTGGGATAAACCCTGGGCCACTACCACCGTACATTTTTTGTAAACGGTTACGTAAGTAACCAGTAATTCTATCACCCTCCAATTGTGAATCACCATAGTGGATAATTCTACAATTATTACTACTCAATTTCTTTTTTAATTCGCTTAGAAAATCAGAGTTGTTTCTTGGATAACTGATGCGTTCTATTGAAGTGCTATCAATTTTTGAAAAATCTAAAGCAGCAGTTGTTTCTTTTCTTTCGGGTGATGGTTTATGTGTTAATAACGAATCAATACCTAGGTTGATTGTTTCTACTTCTAAAGGAGTTATAGTAGTGGTGATATTGTTGATTACTTTAATAGGAGAAACAGTATCTTTCTGTAATTTGAAAAATGAAACGTTTGTTGGGTATTTTAAATGATATTCATCAACGAAAAATCCTTCTTCATTTGTATTGGGGTTTTCAGTAGTTAAAAATAAGAGTCCTCCTAAAATTGCTAAAACTAGCATCATGAACAAAGCAATATATATAGGTTTGATTGTTTTCAAATGAGCTTATAGTTTACTTTTAGAGACTCTTTTTAGATGTAAAAGATTGATAGGGTTAATTCCTAAGCCATGAATGTTTTTTCTTGAAAATCGAATTACTTGATCATAATATAAAGGAATTACTGGGGCATTGTTAATCACAATAGAATCCATTTGCTGGTAGAAATGGTATCGTTTCTTTAAATTTACTTCTTTCAAAGCGTTTTCATATAAACTATCATATCTATCACTTTTAAAGTGAGTATAATTTGGGCCGTTTGGAGTAAAGTTTTTAGAATAAAATAGCGACAAGTAGTTTTCAGCATCAGGATAATCCGCTACCCAGCTAGCTCTAAATACTGGAAGTGTTCCTTTTGATTTTCCTTCTTTTAGGGTAGATGATGTAAGTAAATCAATGGTAACAGTTAATCCTATTTTTTCTAATTCTCGTTGTATATATTCACATAAATCTACATATGCACTGTTTGTTGCAATAGTAATTTTTGGTTCTGTAATTCCAGTTGTAGATTTAAATTGGTTAACCAATTCTTTAGCTTTTTCTGGCTGATAATTAAACCCTTTTAAATAATTAAAACTTGGCAATCCTTTAGGTATAAAGCCGTTTTCGGCAGGAGTTCCAATACCATTTCGTAAATATTTAATCATGACTTGACGATCAAATCCATAATTGATGGCTTTTCTAATTAGTGCTGATTGTATTTCGGGTTGTTTAGTATCCATGTAAAAACCCAAATACTCTGTGTTTAAATAATCTCCAGAAACCATGTTAACTGTATTAGTGTATTTATCACGTAGCTTTCCCGTAGCAGTCAAAAGTTCATCTTTGTAAGAAGGGGCAAGTCCAGAAATGAAGTCAATATTTCCTTGTGAAAATTGTAAGAATTCACTCTGTTTATCAGTTAAAAAACTAATAGCAATCGCTTCAAGATAAGGAAGTTTTCCCCCTTGGCTATCTTGTTCATGGTAATTTTTGTTTTTACGCAGTACTAGTTTAATGTTTTCTTCCCATCGTTTAAATTTAAATGGACCAGTTCCAATAGGGTTGGCTCTGAAGTCATTTCCGTAATGTGTAACAATTTCTTTAGGTAAAACAGAGCAATACTTTGTAGTCAATACTCCTAAAAAAGCAGGAAACGGTTGTTTTAGTTGAATAGTAAAAGTTGAATCGTTTACAGCTTTATAAAATGCTACTTGTTGTAACGTATTACTTCCAGGTGAAGCCGTTTTTTTACTAGTCAATCTATCAAAAGAATATTCAAAGTCAAATGCTGTAACAGTTCTTTTTTTATTTTTGAATAATTCATGTTCATGAAAAAAGACATCAGATCTTAAATTAAATATATAAGTTTTTGCATCTTCGGAAATAGTCCAATTTTCAGCAATGTCTGGTTTAATATTTAATTTGTCGTCTAATTGAACTAAACCGTTAAATAGCTGATTACATGCCCATATAGCTGAATTGTCCTTTGCAAATGCGGGGTCTAAGGAGTTGATGTTTTTGTATTCGTTGTATCTAAATACTAAGTGATCCTTATCGGATTTAGTCTTGGGATTACAGGCTATAAGTAATGTAAAAATTACTGTAGCTGCTAGTTTGTATTGTAAGAGTTTTACTGTTTTCAAATTGGTTTATTAGTTGTATTTTTGCACCCGCTATTTAAATGATAGCTAAGCTGTTCAAATATAAGTAAGATAATCAAATGCAAGAAAGAAAAAAAGTAGCTTTTTATACTTTAGGTTGTAAATTGAATTTTTCAGAAACATCTACCATCGCTAGAGACTTTACTAAAGAAGGTTTTGATAGGGTAGATTTTTCTGACGAAGCTGATATTTATGTTATTAATACCTGTTCGGTAACGGAGAATGCTGATAAACGTTTTAAGAATATTGTTAAGCAAGCTCAAAAATTAAATTCGGATGCATTTGTTGCGGCAGTTGGGTGTTATGCTCAGTTAAAACCTGAAGAGTTGGCAGCTGTTGATGGAGTTGATTTAGTACTTGGTGCAACTGAAAAATTCAAAATAACTAGCTATATAAACGATTTGTCAAAAAATGACATGGGTGAAATACACTCATGTGAAATTGAAGACGCTGATTTTTATGTTGGAAGTTATTCAATTGGTGACAGAACAAGAGCCTTTTTAAAAGTGCAAGATGGATGTGATTATAAGTGTACGTATTGTACAATTCCATTAGCAAGGGGGATTTCTCGTAGTGATACTTTACAAAATGTATTGGATAATGCAGCTGAAATATCTTCAAAAGGAATTAAAGAGATAGTATTAACGGGTGTTAATATTGGTGATTATGGAAAAGGAGAGTTTGGGAATAAAAAACATGAGCATACTTTTTTTGAATTAGTTGAAAAGTTAGATGAGGTAGAGGGAATTCATCGTGTAAGAATATCATCTATTGAGCCTAACTTATTAAAAGATGAAACTATTCAGTTTGTAGCGAATTCGGATAGTTTTGTGCCGCATTTTCATATTCCATTACAAAGCGGAAGTGATGAGTTGCTTAAGAAAATGAAACGTCGTTATTTAAAACAAATTTATACGAGTAGGGTAGAAGCTATTAAAAAGCATATGCCTGATGCTTGTATAGGTGTTGATGTTATTGTTGGTTTTCCTGGAGAAACAGATGAGTTGTTTTTAGAAACCTATAACTACTTAGCAAACTTGGATATCTCTTATTTGCATGTATTTACTTATTCTGAAAGACCAAATACAGAAGCTGTTGATTTTGATGGTGTAGTACCGATAAATGTACGTAAAAAGCGTAGTAAGTTATTGCGTGGTTTATCAGCAAAAATGAGAGGAGTGTTTTATGAAAAGCAATTAAATACTGAACGGACAGTATTGTTTGAGGATGAAAACAAGGAAGGGTATATTAATGGGTTTACAGAAAATTATGTAAAAGTAAAAACCCCTTGGAACCCTGAATTGGTTAATACCTTACACAAAGTTAAATTAACTAATATTGATGAAGACGGATTGGTTAGATTTGATTTTGTAGGGTAGCCAATATATATAAGGTGTCAAAAGCCGAAAGTATTTTTTTGAGAATTTATTATATTTTTATTCCTACAGGTAATAGTCCTCTGTATTGTTTGTTTTTTCTAATAAAACTAACTATGGGAGTACAGGTAGGTACAAGACTTAAATTTCGTTCCTCAATATTTTCAAAAACATGCTTGATAAAAGTGTTTTGAAAGTCACTTTCGGTAATTTCTTCTGGAATATGTATTTTTGTTAAGAATATTTTTCGTTCTTGTAAAGAGTATTCAATTGTAGCTAAATTGTTGTCAACAATCATTTCAAATTGTCTTAAAAAATCGTTGTCCTTTAATGTTAATTCCATAATCATACGGTGTAGGTTTTTTAGGTTGATAGGTTGGGTGGCACTCTTTATTTTGTTAAAGAAAGTCTAAATGTACGGAAAACAGTCGAGTTTAACAAAGGTTAAGGAGCTTAACTCTATGGAATTCATTAAATTAAATGTTTTTCACAGTGTGTAAAGCTTAATTGATTAAATTTATAGCATTAAAACGAAACACATGCGAGATTGTAAAATTCATGTATATTTTGTGCCAGGGATGGCAGCAAACGCTAAAATATTTGAATATATAAAATTACCAGAATCAGAATTTGAAGTTCACCATTTAGAGTGGGAAATTCCACTTGAAAAAGAAAGTTTGGAAGCATATGCTTTACGAATGACAAAGAAAGTAATGCATGAAAACCCAATATTATTAGGTGTTTCATTTGGAGGGATTTTAGTTCAAGAAATGAGTAGGTTTATCTCTACGAAAAAAGTAGTGGTGATTTCAAGTGTATTGCATGAAAAAGAATTTCCGTACCGTATGAAATTTGCTAAAAGAACTAAAGTATATAAGTTGGTGCCTACTCATTTGTTTTCAGATGTAGAAAAATTAGTTAAATACGCTTTAGGAGAAACTATTAAAGGACGTGCGGAGCTTTATAAAAAATATTTATCCGTAAGTGATGAAAAATATTTAACTTGGGCAATTGAGCAAATTGTTAATTGGAAACAAACCCAAAAACTAACTAACGTAGTGCATATTCATGGTAATAAGGATAAAATATTCCCAGTAAAAAATATTAAGGGTAATGTAATTCAAGTAAAAAATGGAACACATATTATGATTATAAATAAATATAAATGGTTTAATGAAAACTTACCTGAGTTATTAAGTGTTTGAAAATCTTTTAAGAAAGTGATTATTTAGGCGCATTAATTGTTTTAAGAAAATAAAAATAGAAATAGATGAAACTATTAAAAAATATAATATTTGGAATTGGACTTGTTTTTTTAGCAGGACTGTTTATCAATTCAATGTCAAAGAATGTGAAAAGCAACCCAAATATTGAAGAGGGAGAGAAATTGGTTGATACAAGTTTTGTGAAAAATTATAATGTATATGCACTTACATTACCAAAGAATTTAGTTTTTGCAAGTGAAAAAATACCAATGAATTTACCCGATGTAAAAGAACGGATTGATAGAGAGTTTTTGGTAAATACCTATTGGCAATCCAATGGTTTTTTAATGTTCAAACGAGCAAATAAATATTTTCCTATTATTGAAAATATATTAGCGGAAGAGGGAGTTCCTGATGATTTTAAATATTTGGCATTAATTGAGAGTGGATTAACAAATGTTGTGTCGCCAGCTGGGGCAAGTGGGTTTTGGCAGATAATGAAAGTGACGGGAAGAGAATATGGTTTAGAAGTAAACAGAAATGTTGATGAACGCTATCATTTAGAAAAATCAACTAGAGTTGCGTGTAAATATTTAAAAGCAGCGAAAAGTAAGCTAGGAAGCTGGACGCTTGCAGCTGCAGCATATAATGGAGGTATGTCTGGTATGTCTCGTAGATTAAAGAAACAACAAGTTACTGGATATTTCGATTTATTGTTAGGAAGTGAAACATCTAGATATGTACCAAGAATTGTAGCTCTTAAATATATATTTATGCAGCCTCATAGTTTTGGATTTAATTTTGAGAAAAAAGATTTATATAATAACATTCCTACTACAAAAATAGTTGTAGATTCTGTAATTACTGATATGGCAAGTTTCTCCAAGCGTTTTGGAATCAATTATAAAATTTTAAAAATTCATAACCCTTGGCTTAGAGAAGGGCACTTAAATAATAAAACAAAGAGAGCTTATGAAATTGAAATCCCCAAAAAAGGATATTATACCAATTAAGATGAGCACAATATTATTTCTTGTTTTTATAGGTTTACTTGCTGGGTTTTTAAGTGGTATACTTGGTATTGGGGGTGGGGTCGTTATGGTTCCACTATTATTATTGGTTGGATTTACACAACATCAAGCTCAGGGTACTAGTTTAGCGGCAATGTTACCTCCTGTAACATTATTGGCAGTGTTGCAATATTCAAAAGAAGGCCATGTAGATTGGAAAATGGCGCTAATTATTTCTGCGACATTTATAATAGGAGGGCTATTTGGTTCTAAATTAGCAGTTGCAATTAATGAACAGCTATTAAAAAAAATATTCGGAATTTTAATGCTTTTCATAGCTATTAAAATGATTTTCGGAAAGTAAGGTAAGTTGTTTTTAGTGAAATCAAATTATTTATCTATGAGGTAATCTTTTTCTTTGCAAGAATATCATATGGGTTAACGGTTGTTTTTTATCGATGAAATACGTATCTTGGTAAGATGAACAACCAAGTTATAATACAACGTCTTATCCAAGAAATACTTTTATCTAATACAATTGATGAAAAAAGAGCTAAAAAAAATCAAGTTATTGCTTTTTTTAAAGAAGCTGAATTAGTGAAATTTACACCTGTTGTTATTAAATTAAATACAACTTTGGCATTACAAGAGGCGATAGATAACTTTATGGTTCACGACAATTATTCCTCTAGAGAAGCCTTAACTAATATTTGTGCAATTGTTAGTGGGTTATTAGTAGATGATTTTAAAGCTGCATAGTAAAAAGATGTAAGATAGTTTTTGAACGAAAAAATCATATAAAAAGGCTACAGGATTCTTCTGTAGCCTTTTTATATGATTTTGGTTTAAAGTAAAAAGTTGTTAGGCTAAAATCAATTCTTTAATAATCTCTCGTCTTAAGTATTCATTCATATTAATGATTATTTTTGATTTTCCATAGCTTAATTCTTCTCTTAAAGGAGCTGAGCTTAATCGTACTACAAGAGTTTGATTTTTTAGCTCTACACTGTCAGTATATGCTTCTATAGATTTCCCCATTACTGCGTACCAAGCATTTTGAGTGTCAATTTTATTTAAACCTTTATCTAAGTTGTTTTCTTTGATAAAACCTTTTAAAACATCAGCAATACTCCTATTTTCTTTATTTCTTTTAGCCATAATCTTTTTTCGCGTAAACAAAAATACTTTTAGTTACTATTGAATTTTTCGTGCTTATTATAGTAAAATAAAACTCCTTTTTCGTTTTTTAAAACAAGTTTTTCAGAAGTTAAGTTAACTATAATATCTTCCCATTCGTCAAGTGAGGTTATTGTTTTAATTACAAAATAACCGTTTTTATTTTCAATTGTAATTTTATCTTTTATATTATTTGTTTTATATGTACCACTAAAGTCAAGAGTCGTTTTTTTTCGGTATCCTTCGTTATTGTTATTTATAAAATAATAATCAATAGTAGTATTAGCTTTGTATTCTGTTATTTTTTTATCAATGGATTCTACTTTTTCGATATCCCAATACCCATTTAATTGTTGTAAATCTTGTTGTGTGACTTTATCGGTACAACTAATAAGTATAAAGAATAGTATAGATGTAAAATACTTCATGTGTTATAGTTTAAATAGTTGGTAGCTTTTATTTGTTTTTTTAATAATATTTTCAGTACGATCAGCGTGTGTGTCTGAAATAAATATCTGTCCAAACTCATCTTTATTTACTAAAGCGATTAGTTGACTTACTCGTGATTCGTCTAATTTATCAAAAATGTCATCTAATAATAATATAGGTTTTATTTTTGATTGTTGTTTTAAAAAATCAAACTGTGCTAATTTTAGAGCGATTAGAAACGATTTTTGTTGTCCTTGACTTCCGAATTTTTTAATGGGATGCTCAGAAATACCAAAAACTAAATCATCTTTATGAGTTCCTGTAGATGTGTATTGTAGTACTTTGTCTTTTTGAAGATTCTCGTCCAGTAACTCTAGGAATAATTTATTTTCAAGTTGACTCTTGTATCTTAATGTTACTTCTTCATTATTGTTACTTAGTGCTTTATACTTGTCTAAAAAAATAGGAATAAAAGTAGCAACAAATTCAGTTCTTGTTTTAAAAATTAATTGACCAAATTCAGAGAGTTGCTCATTGTAAACAGCAAGTGTGTCTGCATTAAAAGTATTATTGAAAGCGAAATACTTTAATAACGAGTTACGTTGTTGCAGTGTTTTGTTGTATTTAATGAGTGTAGTTAGATAGTTTTTATTTGATTGTGAAATAATACTATCTAAAAATTTTCGTCTAGTTTCACTTCCTTCACTAATTAAATCATTATCAGCAGGTGATATGATTACTAATGGTAGAAAGCCAACGTGATCTGAAAATCGATCATATGCTTTTCCATTACGTTTAATAATTTTTTTTTGATTCTTTTTTAAGCTAACGATTATTTTTTCATTCCTGTCGGATTTTTCATATTCACCATCCACTACAAAAAAATCAGCATTGTGATTTATATTTTGTGAAGCAACAGGATTGAAATAACTTTTTCCGTACGATAAATGATAAATAGCATCTAACACATTTGTCTTTCCTACACCATTGTTACCAACAAAGCAATTTATTTTATCATTGAAGTCAAATGAAACTGCTTCAAAATTTTTATAATTTACTAAAGAAATACGTTGCAAAATCATTGTAAAAATGTGCTATTGGAGTTGTGTAAATAAGAGGTTTGCAAATTATTGAAAAATATCAAAACAATAGCGTTAATATTAAAAGAAAAATTATATTTTTGCTCGACATACAATATTAGATTATGGCTACATATAAGAAAAGAGGATATAGAAAACCTAAAGAAAAGGTTGAAGAGGTTATAAATGACGAACTTACTAATGAAGTAGAAGGATACGTTGAAGGTGAAAGTACTACCGAAGATGTTTTTAACTCATTAGATGATGGAGCTAATAAAGCTGAGGAGTGGGTTGCTGATAATCAAAAGTATATTTTCGGTATCGTAGGAGTTATTGCTATAGGAGTATTAGCTTATATGGCATTTGGAAAATTTGTGACCGAACCAAAAGAAGCTGAAGCGTCAAACGATGTGTATAAAGCACAGTCTTATTTTACCCAAGCGGTTAGCGCTACAGGTACAGCTAAGGATTCATTGTTTAACCTTGCTTTAAATGGAGGTGAAGGTAAATTAGGATTGTTAGATGTAATTAGTGATTATAATGGAACAAAAGCAGCTAATTTAGCAAACTATACGGCTGGTATGGCATATTTAAATATGAACGACTACGAAAATGCAGTTACATATTTAGACGAGTTTAATTCTGACGATGAAATTTTAGCAGCAAACGCTAAAGGTGGAGTTGCTGATGCATTTGTACAATTAAATCAATTAGAAGATGCTTTAGGACATTATGAAAAAGCATTACAAACTGCTACCAACGAATATACTACACCTAAATTCTTGTTTAAAGCATCAGTAGTTGCTTTAGATTTAGGAAAAAATGATGTAGCTGTTAAGTATTTAACAAGAATAAAAGATGAGTTTTCTACTTCTTTAGAAGCAGGAAAAGTAGATGCTTTATTAGGTAAAGCGCAAGCAAAATAATAATGGCTACAATACATAAGAATTTATCAACTTACGATAAAAACACAATCCCAAATGCGAAAGATTTTCGATTTGGGATTGTTGTTTCAGAATGGAATCCTACTATTACAGAAGGATTAAAAAAAGGAGCTTTGGAAACTTTATTGGAAAATGGAGTAATTGAAGAAAACATTGTTACTTGGGATGTTCCAGGGACTTTTGAATTGCCTTTTGGTAGTAAGCATATGTTACAAACACAGGATGTTGATGCGGTAATTGCCATTGGAAGTGTGATACAAGGAGAAACAAAACATTTCGATTTTGTTTGTAGTGGAACTGCTCAAGGAATAATGGATTTAAATATTCATGGTGATGTGCCAGTAATTTTTTGTGTATTGACTGATAATGATATGCAGCAAGCTATTGATAGATCTGGAGGGATTCATGGAAATAAAGGAACAGAAGCTGCTGTTGCGGCAATTAAAATGGCTACTTTAAGTAAGTATTAAAGCAGTTTTTTTATCACACTTATACAAAGCTGATTTTATATAAAATCAGCTTTGTTGTTTTTATAAGCGGATGTTAACAAAAATTAGCATTCATACTGCTGTATATATACGGTAATTGATTATTTTTGATATACTACGTTAACAATCGTTTATGAGACTCCCAACACTTTTTAAGCAAAATAAAAACAAAACATTCGGTTATAAGCCTCGTCATTATGATGAGCGTAAAGAGCGTTTGGAGCGTTTGCATGAAAAACATCATGGAGCAAAAGATGCGACTTCTATTAAAGGGAGTTTTAAACGTAGGTCATCTTTTAAAGGTGATTGGAAAGCAGTAACTAAAGAAACGGATCAAAAGCAATCACAAATACGATTGGTAGTAATTTTTGCATTACTTGTTTTGGTTGCATTACTTGTTTTAGATAAATATAACATCAAACTTTTTTAATGTCGGATATCATTCAGTTATTACCTGACCATGTTGCCAATCAAATAGCAGCTGGTGAAGTTGTACAAAGACCAGCATCTGTAGTAAAAGAATTACTAGAGAATGCAATTGATGCTAACGCAACTTCAATACAATTAATAATAAAAGATGCAGGTAAAACATTAGTACAGGTTATTGATAATGGTAGTGGTATGAGTGTTACTGATGCGCGATTATCGTTTGAACGTCATGCTACCTCAAAAATTTCTTCAGCGGAAGATTTATTTCAGTTGGATACCAAAGGTTTTAGAGGAGAAGCATTGGCTTCTATAGCGGCAATCGCACATGTTGAAATGAAAACTAAACGTGAAGATGATGAACTAGGAACAGTAATTAAGATTGAAGGAAGTAAAATTACTGAACAAGATGTAGTGGTTACTCCTATGGGGACATCTATAGCGGTAAAGAATTTGTTTTTTAATATTCCAGCACGACGAAATTTTTTAAAGTCTGACCAAGTCGAAATGCGACATGTAGTTGATGAGTTTCAACGAGTAGCGTTAGTACATCCTGATATTGCATTTAATTTTTATAACAACGGGAATGAAATGTTCATATTGCCTGCTTCTAATCATAGGCAACGTATTGTGAACGTATTTGGAACTAAAACAAATGAAAAATTAGTTCCTGTTAATGAGGAAACTGAAATAGTTAATATTACGGGGTTTGTAGTGAAACCTGAATTTTCTAAGAAAAGCAATAAAGAGCAGTTCTTTTTTGTAAATGATCGATTTATAAAGAGTTCTTACTTGAATCATGCAATATCTTCTGCATTTGAAGGTTTGTTAAAAGATCGAGCATATCCAGGGTATTTCTTGTATTTACAAGTTGACCCGAAAACGATTGATATTAATATACATCCAACAAAGACAGAAATAAAGTTTGATAATGAGCATGATTTGTATGCAATTATTAAATCTACTATAAAACACAGTTTAGGGCAATTTCAGATAGCGCCTGTATTGGATTTTCAGCGTGATTCAAGTATGGATACGCCATATGAGTATAAAAATAAAAAAGTAGGCACGCCAACTATTGAGGTGGACAGAAGCTTTAACCCGTTTTCTGATGAGAAAACTGCTTCTCGTGTGCCGTCTTCAAATTCTTTTAGTTCAGTACATATTCCTAAAAAGAATAGTGACGATTGGGAGGGGTTGTATGTTGGGTTAGAGTCTAAAATGACATTGGAATCTACAGATACTTCAATGATTGAGTTTGAGTCAGAAGAAGTTACTGGATCTTTTTTTGAAGATACGGATGTTGTGCAAGAGCATGTTACACTTCAAGTTCAGAATAAATATATTATTAGTAAAATTAAATCAGGAGTTGTAGTAATACATCAACATAGAGCGCATGAACGCATTTTGTTTGAAGAGTTTTTACAGCATATTACTGTTAATCAGGCAGTAAGTCAGCAATTGTTGTTTCCGGTTCCAGTAAGTATTACTAAGGATGAGCTATTACATTTTAATGAAGTAAAAGAAGTGTTAGAAAATACAGGTTTTGTATTTTCTAATGTAAGTGATGAAGAGATAGAGGTTAGTGGAATTCCAGCGGCAATAGAGGATAGTAAGGCTTCAATTATTATTCACGATTTATTGTCAAGTATGAATGATGAAGCAGAGGATAATGGACTTCATGCTAATTTAGTTGCAAAGTCTATGGCAAAAAGTATAGCTATTAAAAGTGGTAAATCATTAACTGCTCAGGAGCAAGAAGATATTGTAAATAGATTGTTTGCGTGTAAGGAACCAACAGTTTCTCCGATAAATAAACCGATATTTATTACTTATAGTACAAACGATTTTGATAAAAAATTATTGTAATGATTAAAATAACAGATACAGTAAAGCATTTAGTAATTATTAATGTGTTAGTTTTTGCTTTAAAATACATATTAAGCCAAAAAGGAATTGATTTAGATTCTATTTTGGCTCTGCATTTCCCTAAAAGTCACCAGTTTCAAATTTGGCAACTAGTTACTCATATATTTATGCATGGAGATATAAATCATCTTTTGTTTAATATGTTAGCATTGTGGATGTTTGGTAGTGCTTTAGAGCAAGTTTTTGGAATGAAGAAATTTTTGTTTTTCTATTTTTCTGCAGGAATTGGTGCAGCATTAATTAGTTTAGGAGTAGATTTTATAGATTATTCAATTAATATAGCTCCATATTTATCCGAGTTAAATTTTTCAAAAGAACAAATGGATAGTATAATGTCTTTAGATATTGTACAAGGTAATATGTTTAGAGGTGAGCTTCTTAGCGAGAGACTTAAGGATGTTTTATCAAATGTTGAATTGTCTAGATTGACTAACTCAAGTTTTGAAGCGTTGTTTAAGATGAATATTTTTGCTCAAAAAGCAATGCTCGGGGCCTCTGGAGCGATAATGGGAGTGTTAGTTGGTTATGGTATGTTGTTTCCTAATGCTGAATTAATGTTGTTGTTTTTCCCTGTACCTGTAAAAGCAAAGTATTTTATCCCAGTATTAATTGGTTTAGATATATTTTCTGGATTAACGGGGATTTCAGTTTTCAGTCCAAGTAACACTGCATATTGGGCTCATATTGGAGGGGCGCTAACTGGATTGGCAATGATGCTATATTGGAAGAAAACACAGTTTAACAAAAACCGTTGGAATTAATGACTAAGAAAGAATTATTACATAAATACAAAACATTAAACACTGCTGAAAAACTGATTGCAATCAACTTGGTTGCTTTTGTTGTGTTATTATTGTTTTCTAAAATTTTAAAACTAACCTTTTTGTTTGAATGGTTTGCTTTATCTAATCAGTTAAATGTAGCTTTATCTAATCCATGGTCAATTCTTACCTATTCGTTTTTGCATAGGGATCCTTTCCATTTTTTAGTAAACATGGTGATGTTGTACTATATATCTAAATTGTTTCTATCTCAATTTAGTACGAAGTTGTTTTTAAATGTCTATTTATTAGGAGCTATAACGGGGGGGATTTTGTTTTTATCATCGATATATATATATCCATCTCTATTTGATAAAGGTTATCCAGTAGTTGGGGCATCTGCATCTGTAATGGCAGTTTTTGTGTTTATTTGTGCTTCTTTACCTCAAATGGAAGTAGCGGTATTTACATTTAAAATAAAGCTTTGGCAATTAGGAGCGTTTTTTGTCGTTTTAGATTTAGTGCAAATCCCTAATGGAAATTCAGGAGGTCATATTGCACATTTAGGAGGTGCATTATTAGGCTATTTATACGCTACTCAATTAAAGAAAGGAAACGATATAGGAAGTGGTTTTGGGAATTTGATGGATACTATCGCATCATGGTTTTCTTCAAAAAGTAAGTCAAAATTAAAAACCGTACATAAAACAAAATCTCAGCGTAGGACTTCAGGTAAAACTGTTCATCAAAAAAAGAGAATAAAACAAGAACAAACAGATGCTATTTTAGATAAAATAAGCAAGAGTGGATATGAGAGTCTTTCTAAAGAAGAAAAAGCTTTTTTGTTTCAGTCAGGGAAGGAGTAAGGTATATAGAAGGTTATGTTGATATTCCTGCTTGTGCGGGAAATAAATATGAAGAAACTAAATTTAATAGATAAATTAATTTACCTTTTAAACGGTATTGTTGCAGTTGTTTTGCTGTTGGGGTACCTGTTGCCTTTTGTTGCGCCTAAAACATTATCCATACTGTCTGTTTTGAGTTTGTCAGTGCCTGTTTTATTAGTATTGAATGTTGTTTTTTGTTTGTATTGGTTGCTCAGGGTTAAAAAGCAGTTATTGTTGTCGTTGTTGATTTTACTATTAGGATATGATAGTCTAGGTATTTTGTATAAGTTTTCTTCGGTAGAAAAAAACACGAATACTAGTTTGTCAGTTATGAGTTATAATGTAAGGCTGTTTAATATTTATGATTGGATTGAAGTTCCAAATATTGAAAATGATATTCAACAATTAGTAGTAGATGCTAATGTAGATATAGTGGCTTTTCAAGAGTATCATCCGCATCAAAATTTTAGTTTACCTAAGTATCCATATAAATATGAGAGTCTTTCAGGAGGTAAAACTAAATATGGTCAAGCGATTTTTTCAAAATATAAAATTATTAATAAAGGAGAGATTGAATTTACGAACACTGAAAATAAAGCTGTTTATGCAGATGTGGTAAAAGGGATAGATACGTTACGAGTTTATAATGTGCATTTTGAGTCATTACATATTAATCCTGATGTAAAAAATCTCTCTGAACAAAACACAGAGTATTTGGTAAAACGAATAGGAGAGCGTTTTGAGATGCAACAGGAGCAAGCAGAACTAATATTAAAACATCAAAAAGAGTGTAAATATAAAAAGATTGTCTTAGGTGATTTTAATAATACTGCTTATTCATATATCTATAAGCAATTTAAGAATAGCGGGTATAGTGACGCCTTTGAGGTGGCGGGTAGTGGTTTTGGTAAAACATTTGATTTTAAGTTTTTCCCATTACGAATAGATTTTATACTTGTTGAAGAAAACTTGGGAATTGCAAAATTCACAAATTTTAATAATAAGTATTCTGATCACTACCCAATTAAAGCTACAGTTTCCTGGTAAGTTATTCTTTAATAGAGTTAATAAAGTTTTCTTCTTCTTCAGTACTTAGTATGGCATTGTTGTTCCAAAAATCATAAGTATTTTGATTTCCGTTTTTATAAATTGTTGTGTTTCTGTACCGCTTATTTCGATCTAACTTGTCATTAAACTCTTTGTATGACAAAGTGTTTAAGCTAGTGTAAAATTCATATTCCGTATCATAATCTTTTCCAAAAGCTTTATACAAATGTAATTTATGATATTCTTTTTTATAAACTAAAATATAATGGTCGCCATCAATTCTATAGCTAGCTTTTTGCCTTACGTCAAAATATTTAAAAGTGATGATAAAGTTTTTCATATACAAAGCATCTGTATCTGTGTTTGATGCTTTTTTTAAGTCCATATCTAAGATAAGTTTGGAAGTACTATCATATACCACTTTTCCTTTAAATAAGAAATTCCCGCTTAAATGTTTTCCTTCGTAATTGTTATTAATTAAAGTATCCTTTGGTTCAAATTCGATGACGTTATAGGTTAAACTATCGTTATATGTTTTAGTTTTTAGTACAAAATCATATCTGTCTTCTCTTTTGTATAAATGCTTTAATAGTTCGTAATCACCAAATCCTTCTTTAATTTGATCTTTCACATCGTATTTAACTGGGATAGCTTCTATTACTTCAGAAACATTTTTAGACGGTAAGGTTAAAGTTCTACTTTGCTTTAAATAAGTATCTGACTTAATTTTCTTACCATTACTTCTAATATGGTATTCTAATATTCCATCAGCAAAGTAATTATATTGCCCATTTATTTTTGAGAACTCTCTATTATATGTTTTTTGTAGCAATGGCTTTTTTAAAGCTTTTTTAGTTGATTTTAATACATCTTTTAAAATCCTACTAACACTATTATTGGTTATTAGAACTTCTTCTAGAATATTTTCATGTTCTGATAGGAAAATTTCATTAGGAATTTCAGAACTATTAATTATCATGGTTTTATAACCTAAATAGCTAAAAGTAATATCAGGAATTTCTGCTTTAAAAGTAAACTTGTATTTCCCTTCGCTATTAGTAACAGTTCCGTAATGTGTATTTTTAATATATATACTTACGGATTCTAAGGGCTCTTTAGTGTTAATATCATAAACTTGTCCTTCAATAGTTGTTTGTGAAAAACAGAAATTCACGAAAATTAAGAGTATTATAATAATGGTGTTCTTGTTCATATTAGTTAGTTTAGTAATAAGAAAACGATTTGTATTCTTATTTATTTTACGACTACCAATTATTTAGTGTCATGTAGCAATCTAGTGAATCAGTAAGCATGTGAAATAGTAATGCTATAGCGATAATTCTTGTTTTCTTTGGAATTAAAAATAATGCATATGTGAGCACTGCATAATAGGTGTGTAATGGATGAAAATTGATGCTGCATCTATTGGGGTCAAAAATTGGATTTGCAAGTAAATGATCAAGATCTACTAGCATAGATATAATAAATATAAAATATGTTTTTTTCCATTCTTTTTTGAAAAAAAAATAAGCAATTAGCAGTGGAGCTCCAAAATGAAGAAAGTAATGTGTTAATGTTTGCATTACCAGAAACTAGCTTGAGATTCTAAATAATTCAAGGTATTAGGGCCTTCATTAAAAAGTAAGTCTAAAATACTCAAATTGTTAAGATAGCTATGTTTATCTCCAAATACTTGAGTATAGTTTTCAAACTTGGGAGCAATGTCTTTTTTAGCATTGGTTAATGCTCTTAAGTCAATACAGTCCTCGGTGTTGTATTCTTTTATAAATTCATCGGTATACTCAATATTGATGTCCAATTCAATACATTCACAAATTATTTTAAAAATAGTAATGTTCAGTTGATATAAAGAAGTTTGTGGAGTAAAAAACAGGTCTTTAATTTCATCTTCATAATATTCAAAGAAAGGAGAAGATTTATAAGCTGAAACTATTGATTTCCAATGTTGTTTTTGCCAATCTTCAATATTTTCAATTTCAGTTTCCTGATAACTAGTTTTATTTGAATCTTTACTATGTTTGGTAGGGATGTTTAATAACAATTTTCCGTTAGCACCATATATAAACATTCTGTTTCTGTAGGTTTGTTTTTGAAAATTATCAGCAGCTTCAAAACGAACTATCTTCGCTTTTGCAATAGCGACAAAGTGCGCTACAGTAGGGAAGTATGTTGGGTGGATTAATAAGTTCATTTGTTACTTGCTATAACTAATACAACGAAATAATTAGTAATGTATAACAGGTTATTTCGTTGTATATGTAGTAATGAGTTTGAAAAATAATTATTCCTCTTTATTTTTTTTCTTTTTCTGATAGAACTTATAACCTTGCCATAATAGTAATACTATTAAAAAGTATGGTAAATAAGAAACTGGTTTCCCGCTTCCGCCAACAGTTGTGAATATACGTTCTTTGTTGAATACCCAGTTTTTAAAATTCTTTAAACCTAGTTCAACACCACTAATACTCATCCATACAAATACAGGTTTTCCAACAACATGATCAAAAGGGACATAACCCCAATACCTTGCATCTAATGAGTTCTGACGGTTATCTCCCATCATCCAATAGTAATCTTGTTTAAAGGTATAGGTAGTCGCTATTTTTCCGTTGATGTAAATATCACTTCCGTCAACATTTAATTTGTTACCTTCATAATCAGTAATGATAGCTTTGTATAAAGGAAGAATTTCTTTATTTAATTCAACAGTTTTCCCTGCTTCGGGGATATAAATTGGGCCGTAATTGTCGCCATTCCAAGTGTTGTTTTCGTGATGAGGGAAAGCAGGCCTGGAATCTTTTTCTCCTTTAGGTTGAATTCTTCTTGTGATAGAAACTACGCTTGGGTTTTTACTTAGTTTTTCTTTTTCTTCAACAGACATATTGATACTGTATCGATCAGTTTGTCTGATTTCAGGATTATCAATGTCCATTTTGTGATCAAACATGGCTAGAATATGAGTAGAATCGTTTGGAAATTCAGTAACCTTTACATATTTTTCGAAATTAGCCTTATACTTTAAAGGAGCTTTGTAATAGATGTTAAATTCAGTAGTCCCTATTTCTTCTTTCAAATACTTTGCTGTTAAGTATTTCTTTGATATTACAGTATAATAAAATTGAGTTTTAGCTCTGTCTGGTAATTGAGTTTGCTTTCCATCTATAAAAACATAGCCATCTCTAATTTCTAATGAATCCCCCGCAATACCTACACAACGTTTTACATAATTTGTTTTTTTATCAATAGGTTTTTCATATTTCTTATCTGCTTTTTTATACATATTAAATAATGTATCTGCAGGCCAGTTGAAAACAACAATGTCATTGCGTTTAATTTTTTGAAAACCAGGAATACGTAAATATGGTATCTGTGGTTTTTTTAAGTATGAAGGAGTACTAACTACAGGAAGTGTATCGTGTACCATTGGAGCTGCAATTGCAGTCATAGGTAACCGAGCTCCATAGTGAAATTTACTTACTAATAAGAAATCTCCTTTTAATAAGGTTTTCTCTAAAGAAGAAGTAGGGATAACAAACGGTTGCATGAAATATGTGTGTACTAAAGTAGCGGCAACAATTGCAAATAATATAGAGCTTGTCCATTCTCCAGAACTACTTTTAGGCTCAATGCTTCTATCTTTTAGATGTATTAAATCCTGTGTGTAGTTGAGGTAGGTAACATATAAACCACAGCTTAATACTGCTAAAGCAGTATCTAGATATGTGTTTTTTCCAAAACTTCTACAAGTTTCTACCCATACAACTGGGAACATAATTAAATTAATTATTGGGACAAATAATAATGCAGTCCACCATTTTGGTCTATTAATGATTTGCATTAACACAATTGCATTGTATACAGGAACAAATGCTTCCCATGCTTGTCTACCAGCTTTAATATATAATTTCCAAGTACTTAATCCGTGTATTACTTGAACAAGTAGGAAAAAGATAAACCATTGTGTTAGTGTCATAATTGATATTGTTTGTGTTCAACATTAAAAGAATTGAACGATGTTTTATTTATTTTATAATTAGTGTGTACTAATTAGGTGTTGTTACTGTTTTGTGTTTTTTTTAACGAATTATAATCCAAGTACATCTTTCATGGTGAAGACCCCTTTTTTGTTTATAATCCATTCTGCTGCAACAACAGCTCCCAAAGCAAAACCATTTCTATTATGAGCAACATGCTCAATTTTAAGAGTGTCCACTTCACTGGAATAATCAATGCTATGGGTTCCGGGAACATTATCTATTCTTTTTGCTATAATAGGGATCTCGTTATTATTAGTCGATTTGTCTAATTTCCAAGATGTTTTGTCAGAATTATTAATGATTCCTTCTGCTAATGAAATTGCAGTCCCGCTTGGAGCATCTAATTTTTGTGTATGATGAATTTCTTCAAGATTGATGTTATATTGCTTTAGGTTATTCATCATTTTAGCCAAATAATTATTCAGCTCAAAAAAAACATTTACACCTAAGCTAAAATTTGATCCGTAAATAAATGCTCCTTTTTTATTGTTGCATAATTCAACCATTTGATCATAATCGTCTAGCCAGCCAGTTGTACCTGAAATTACTGGAACATTATTGTTGAAGCAGGTTGAAATATTAGAGACAGCAGCGTCTGGAATACTAAAATCAATTGCGACATCAGTATTTGATAAGTCAATAGTTGAAGTGTCTCTGCCAGATTTAAATACAATGGAGTGTCCTCTTTCTAGAGCGATACGTTCAATGACTTTACCCATTTTTCCGTAACCTAATAATGCAATGTTCATTAAAATTTATAGTTAAGTGTTAAACCTACTTTTGGCTTATATGAGAATTCATCCTGATAAAAACTAGGGTTTAGTGTTAAGTCCTCACTTACATTAAACTGTGCTAAGTGTGCTGAAACATTTGCCTCAACAATATTTAGGATGTAGAATAAAGCAGTACCTAATAAGGCTAGATCTCTGTTTTTTTTATGAAAACGTTGCGCGTCAATTATAGTAGCGTCGGTTAAAGTAGGGAATTCATCATCTGTAAAACCAAGAACTCTTCTTTTGTAGGCGTCTCTATAGCGATTGTATTGTTTGTTTTGCCAAGAATAAATTGATATGCCAGCACCTAAACCTGCGTAAATAACAGGGACTTTCCAATATTGTTTATTGAATACTTGTCCTAACCCAGGAAGGACTGCAGAATAAAATGCAGCTTTTGCTGGAGAAAGAGGGTCTATATGATAGCTTTTGGTAGCGATAGAATCTTTTTTCGTTATTTTTATGGAGCCATTTTGTTGTCCAAATGAGCTTACTGAAAATAGCGCAAAAAGAAAAATGATTAAAAGACTATTCCTCACGATCTAAAAGCTTTTTAATTCGATTAAAATCTTCTTCTGATGAAAATGGAATTGTTATTTTTCCTTTCCCAGATTTCCCAACATTTACACCAATTTTAGCACCGAAGAAATCAGAGAAATCTTTAATACTTTTTTTAATGTGTTTTGGAGCTTCGATAGGTTCGGTAGGAGTAGTTGTGTTTTTATATTGTTGAACCAGTTTTTCGGTATCTCTAACTGATAGTTTTTTAGTTAATATTTGTTCATAAATATCCAATTGATCTGATAAATCAGAAATATTGATTATCGCTCTACCATGTCCCATAGATATAAAACCGTCTTTCATTCCAGTTTGAATAATAGGGTCTAGTTTTAATAAGCGTAAGTAATTAGCAATTGTTGAACGTTTTTTTCCTACACGTTCACTCATTTGTTCTTGTGTAAGATTGATTTCCTCCATCAAGCGTTGGTAAGAGAGCGCTACTTCAATAGGATCTAAATCTTGACGTTGAATATTTTCAACTAAAGCCATTTCTAACGATTCTTGATCGTTAGCTAGTCGTACAAAAGCAGGGATTGTTTTTAAATCAGCAATTTTAGAAGCTCTAAAACGACGTTCACCAGATATTAACTGAAATTTGTTAACGCCAGTTTTACGAACGGTAATTGGCTGAATAATTCCTAACTCTTTTATGGAGGTAGCTAGTTCTTGTAATGCTTCTTCTTTAAAAGTAGACCGTGGTTGGAAGGGGTTTACTTCAATAGCGTCAATATCCAAATCAATGATATTTCCAACAACTTTGTCTGCATTTGTGTCTGATGCAGATTTAATATCCTGTTCAGGATCTTTTAAAAGGGCAGATAATCCTCTTCCTAACGCTTGCTTCTTCATTGCCTTTGCCATATGTCTGCTTACTTATTTTTATTAATAATTTCTTCGGCTAAACTTAAATAGTTATTAGCTCCTTTACTACTTGCGTCATAGCTAATAATGCTTTCCCCAAAACTTGGAGCTTCACTTAATCGAACATTTCGTTGAATAATTGTATCAAAAACCATTTCGTTAAAATGTTTTTGTACTTCTTCTACAACCTGATTAGATAATCGTAAACGCGAATCATACATAGTTAGTAATAAGCCTTCAATATCTAAATCTTTATTGTGAATTTTTTGAATACTTTTTATAGTGTTTAATAACTTACCTAAACCTTCTAAAGCGAAATATTCACATTGGATAGGGATTAGGACCGAATGTGCAGCTGTTAGGGCATTTAAGGTGAGTAGCCCTAATGAAGGAGCGCAGTCAATCAAAATATAATCGTAATCATCAATAATATCTGCTAAAACAGTTTTTAACATATACTCACGATTTTCTTTGTCCACTAGTTCAATTTCAATTGCTACCAAATCAATATGGGAGGAAATAATATCTAAATTAGGAGAATTTGTTTTTAATATAGCCTCCTTTGCGGTATTAGAATGTTCTAAAATTTGGTATGTACCAATTTCTACACTTTCTACGTCAATCCCTAAACCAGAAGTTGCATTTGCCTGTGGGTCGGCATCAATTAAAAGCACTTTTTTTTCTAACACACCTAAAGAGGCAGCTAAATTTACAGATGTAGTTGTTTTTCCAACGCCACCTTTTTGATTTGCGATCGCAATGATTTTACCCATTAATTTGAAATTTATTGTAAGATGTAAAAATACATTATTTTATGATTTATTCAAGTGAAATCTGTTAACCATTAGTTAAAGTAAAAAGACTGCCTATGTAGGTCGTCTTTTTTGTTTGAAAATATCATATGGTTTACATTAAAATAGAGCAGTCATGTATTGATATCTTGAATTACTTCTTATCCAATTTTGTTCGTTCCATCCATGAAATATCTGTTTTTATAAATAATAAATATGGAATAATTATCCTATTAGATTTATCTCTGGGATGTTTGCTTTTATATACTGCCTTGCTATTATTAAAGTTTATAGTGTATTTGTTATTAAAGTCACTTTCTTGCGTATGAAAGTAAATATAATTTTCTTTAGATGTCCAAGTGCCTTTTCCATATCTGTTTTTCGGACTAAGCATTCCTTTTGAATTTTGATATTCGTGAAATGAAAAAGTATTATCATTATTGATGTTAAGTGTTCTTGTTAATACATCATCATTGATTTTGTAGGAGCTACTTAATTGATATTCTCCAATAAGTTTTTCAGTTTGGGCGGAAGTAGTAAGAATTGTAAGTAGTATGAAGGAAAGAATAATGTTTTTCATGTAGGCAAGGTTTTGATAGTTGTTTTAAGTGACAAACAACTATCAAAAAGTATACCTTTTTATTCGAAACTATTAATTAGAATTTGCAATATTTCAATAGCGGCTTCACTAATTTTTGTCCCAGGTCCAAATACGGCAATAGCTCCAGAATCGAATAAATACTGATAATCTTGGTGAGGAATAACTCCGCCAACAATAACCATAATATCTTCTCTTCCGTATTTTTTTAATTCTTCAATTACAGCTGGTACTAATGTTTTATGTCCAGCTGCTAATGAAGATACGCCTAAAATGTGTACGTCATTTTCAACTGCTTGTTTAGCTGCTTCTTTTGGAGTTTGAAATAATGGTCCAATGTCTACATCAAAACCAATATCGGCATAGCCTGTAGCAACAACTTTTGCACCACGATCATGGCCGTCCTGCCCCATCTTTGCAATCATAATTCTTGGTCTACGACCATCTAATTCAGCAAATTGGTTGGCTAGTTGTTTTGCTTTTTCAAACGACTCATCGTTCTTTATTTCTTTGCTATACACACCAGTGAATGATTTAATTTCTGCTTTATGTCTCCCAAAAGCTGTTTCCAATGCGTCAGATATTTCTCCCAGAGTAGCTCTTTCTCTAGCTGCATTTACGGCTAAGGCTAATAAATTACCTTTTCCAGTTTCTGCAGCTTCAGATAAATTGGTTAAACAGATTTGAACTTTTTCAGTGTTCCTGTCTTCTTTTAATTTATCCAAACGCTCAATTTGGGATTTACGAACTATAGTATTATCAACTTCTAAAATATGAAGCGGATCTTCTTTTTCTAAGCGATACTTATTTACACCAACAATTATATCTTGTTCAGAATCTATACGAGCTTGTTTTCTTGCAGCAGCTTCTTCAATACGCATTTTAGGAATTCCTGCTTCAATAGCTTTAGTCATTCCGCCAAGTTCTTCCACTTCTTGAATTAATACCCATGCTTTTTCTGCAATATCGTTCGTTAAATTTTCAACATAATAACTACCAGCCCATGGGTCAACAGTTTTGGTAATATGAGTTTCTTCTTGTAAATAAATTTGAGTATTACGTGCTATTCTTGCAGAAAAATCTGTAGGTAAAGCAATTGCTTCATCTAAGGCATTAGTATGCAAACTCTGTGTTCCTCCTAAAGCTGCTGCTGTAGCTTCAATACAAGTACGGGCAACGTTATTAAAAGGGTCTTGCTCTGTTAAACTCCAGCCAGAAGTTTGACAATGTGTACGTAAAGCTAACGATTTTGTGTTTTTCGGATTGAATTGTTTAACTAATTTAGCCCAAAGCATACGTGCTGCACGCATTTTGGCTATTTCCATAAAATGATTCATTCCTATAGCCCAAAAGAAAGACAAACGTGGAGCGAATGCATCAATATCCATTCCTGCATCAATTCCTTTTCGAATATATTCTAACCCATCCGCTAAGGTGTATGCTAGTTCAATATCGCAAGTTGCACCTGCTTCTTGCATATGATATCCGGAAATACTGATGGAATTGAATTTTGGCATGTTTGCCGTAGTATATTCAAAAATATCTGATATGATTTTCATTGATGAAGTAGGAGGATATATATATGTATTCCTAACCATGAACTCTTTTAAGATGTCGTTTTGGATAGTACCTGCTAATAATTTTTGATCAGCTCCTTGTTCTTCAGCAGCCACAATATAGAAGGCCATGATTGGTAATACGGCTCCATTCATGGTCATAGAAACAGACATTTTATCTAAAGGGATTTGATCAAACAAAACCTTCATGTCTTCCACTGAATCTATAGCTACACCAGCTTTTCCAACATCGCCAACTACTCGTTCGTGATCAGAATCATAACCTCTATGTGTTGCCAAGTCAAAAGCGACAGAAAGTCCTTTTTGCCCTGCGGCTAGATTACGTCTATAAAACGCATTTGATTCTTCAGCAGTTGAAAAGCCTGCGTATTGACGAATAGTCCATGGTCTTCTAACATACATTGTAGAATATGGGCCTCGTAAATTTGGAGCAATTCCAGCAACAAAATTCAAATGTTTCAAATGCGAAATATCATCTTTTGAATACGACGATTTTACAAGAATATCTTCAGCAGTATTTGAATTACTAATATCTTGTGAACTCGTTTTTTTTGAATTCGTAATAGAAAGGCTAATATGTTGTAAGTCTTTTCTTTTCATCTTAATGGTTGTGTCCGTCATTTGGACCGTGCTTAACAGGAGCTTTCTTTTTAACATTTAAATCTAGAGCCTTTCCAATTTGTGGAGCTTTTGATGTAGCTTGTGGAGTTGGAGTGGCAACAGGTTGAGCTTGTTCTGTTAAAAAAGTAATTGCAGAAAAATCAGTATTAAAAAATTTAGCATAATACATATCTAATGCAGCATAGGTCATTAAAGCTTTATCCTTATATTGATCTCTAATAGCCCTATTGTCTGTCATAGCAGAAACCATTAATTTGGGGTTTAAGCTTCCTACAGAGCGTAAGGTGTTAAACGATCCTTTAATAGTAGGATTAGAAATTGTGTTTCCAATACATTCAGTTACTGTAGCATCATTTTTTAATTGTGGTCCATTCCAAATGTCAAGGCTTTTTAAGGCATTAAATACCACTAAACTTTCCTCAGTAACATAATCAGTGATTTTTATTGAACCTCTAGAGCGTGCAATAAAGTTTTTTAAAGCATAGTCAGGAGTAATATTAGTATTTGGTCTTCTATTTGTGTTTTTTGCATGAATTAGTATTGCATTTTCAAAGGCGTAATACGCTTCGTTTAATAATTTAGTATCAGCATTTTCGCAAACAATTGATACTGGTTTGTCAGCATGTTTATATTCAAACGTGACTTCTTTTTTACAGCTTAAAACTGAAATACTTATTGCGGCTGCTAAAATTATTTTTTTCATCTTTAAATTATTGAGTTTATTATTTTTATTCTTGATCTAATCTTTCTTTGTCTAATTTTTCAGAAAGCCTTCTAGGTGTTATTGAGGCTATCAATGTTTTTCTAGTTTTATGAGTTACGAAAGGTTGCTTTTCCAGTTCGTGTTTCATTTTGTCGTCTTCATTAGGGTGTTTATTTGTTCCTAATAAAACCAATAATCCATTATCAAACTGTTCTTGTTCTTTTAGTGCGCTTTCTTTTATTTTTCGTTGAATGGTTCCTTCTTTAAGTTGAGCTAAAAACCCACCACCGTTTTCAATTAATTTGAATATTTCTAATGCATTCTCGGCTAATTGCTGTGTAATACTTTCAATATAATATGCGCCATCTGAAGGGTTGTTTACATTAGCAAAAGCACTTTCGTGTTTTAAAACTAATAATTGATTTCGTGCAATACGATTACCAAAGTCGTTGGAATCATGGTAAATATGATCATAAGGTAGATTACAAATAGTATTTGCACCTCCCAAAATAGCACTCATACATTCAGTTGTAGAACGTAGCATATTTACATTATAGTCATATATAGTTTTATTCCTGTAAGAAGGGTAACTCAGGATGGTACACTCAGAGTGGGGTGTATTATATGCTTCTGTAATTGTTTTGAATAACAATTTTAAAGCTCTTATTTTTGCTATTTCAAAGAAGTAATTTCCGCTAGTAGAGGTTATAAACTGAATTTGAGGTAATATAGCGTCTTTAAAATTATTAAAATATTCATTTGTGTGAGCAATTGCATATGCTAATTGCTGAGTAATAGTAGCTCCAGAATTTTGGTAGACTGAAGTATCAACACTTATAATATTATGTTTAGGATATTTGGCAACTAGGGTTTTGATAAATTGAAAATCTTCTTTTAACGAAGAGTACCAGTTTCCAGTTTGTGCTAAGTTTCCAATAATGTCAATATTTAGGTAGCATTTTTGTAAATCAAGTTGAATTAATTCTTCAGCCATTTGAATATTTAATAGCTTGAATTTAAACTGAAGTTCAATTACGTTAGTATTTATATTTACCAGTAAATCATTTATTTTTAAATTATTACTGATCTCTAATACAATAGATTCTGCACCTTTTTCAATAGCATCAAGAGCAATTTTATTCCCTTCATCTGCAGATGTGACCTTTATTAATTGAGCAATATTCCAATTGTTTTTTGAAATATCGGGAGTAATAATATTAGCATCATTATGGTAGAAGGGTTTTACAGTAATACCTTCGTTTGTTTTCCATAATAGTGTGTCATTATAATCAGCACCTTTTAGGTCTACTTGAATTTGTTGTTTCCAAGCGCTTGAAGATACTTCTTCAAATTCGTTAAATAAGAAGTTACTCATTATCATTCGCTTTAGTTTGTTTGTTATCGTACTCAATAATATAAATCTCTTCGTTCTCTTTTTTCATGTAATATTCTTCACGAGCAAAGTTTTCAAGATTGTCGTCATTCTTAAGTTTATGAATATCTTTTTTATCCTTTTCTATTTCTGATTGATATAACTCAATTTCGGCTTCTTTTTCGTTAATGACTGTGTTTAACTCTTGGTGAAACAAATATGAATTATCGTCAAAAAACAGCATCCAAACCAGAAAAGCTATTAAAACAGCAATATACGGATTGAGTATGTATTTGAAATACTTATGTTTTTTTAGTTTTTTTAGAAACATTCTTTTAAAATAAAGCTTAAAAATACAATTTCTTTAGGACAATTTTTCGTTAATAATAGTTTTTACAATATTAATCCCAACAGTGTTAAATTTGTTATTTGGAATGATAATATCTGCATACTCTTTTGTGCTTTCAATAAACTGTTGATGCATTGGCTTTAAAGTGTCTTGATAGCGATTTAAAACTTCTGTTAAATCCCTACCTCGTTCAGTAATATCACGTTTTACTCTTCTAATTAATCGTTCATCAGAATCAGCGTGTACATATATTTTAATATCAAATAAATCCCTCAAAGCTGGATTATTAAATATTAATATTCCCTCAACAATAATTACTTTTTTGGGACTTGTTGTAATAGTTTCATTTACTCTATTGTGTTCAACAAAAGAATAGACCGGTTGTTGAATGGTATTTCCTTTTTTTAGTTCTTTTAATTGCTTAATTAATAATTCAAAATCAATTGACTGAGGATGATCAAAGTTAATTTGTGTGCGTTCCTCAAAAGATAAATCAGAGGTGTCTTTATAGTAAGAATCTTGAGAAATGACAGAAATTTCTTTCTCAGAAAGTTCATTTAAAATTTGCTTTACTACAGTGGTTTTTCCACTACCAGTTCCGCCAGTAATACCTATGATTAGCATGAATTGTTTTTTGTTGCAAAAGTAGGCTATATTTTCAGTAAAGTCAAAACTAAAAAAAAACATAAATAAGAGTTTGTTATATGAATAAATTAGTAGTACATTTGCAGTCGTTAATTTCGGGGTGTAGCGTAGCCCGGTCATCGCGCCTCGTTTGGGACGAGGAGGTCGCAGGTTCGAATCCTGCCA
>Ga0105354_1000290_pt1 | contig 31270 bp, 21 predicted proteins | sample GOMGulsemesocosm_FD_83658 | JGI IMG/M metagenome (GOLD analysis project Ga0105354, IMG submission 83658) | Methane-oxidizing microbial communities from mesocosms in the Gulf of Mexico - GOM9B Gulf of Mexico | ecosystem: Environmental > Aquatic > Marine > Cold seeps | place: USA: Gulf of America...
CCTACCAATCCAATAGATTTTATATATTTGCTTATGGTTTATAATTAAGGGGTTAATAATTAAACTATAAAAGCAACGTTTTTAAAACGTTGCTTTGTTTTTTTACATACTTTGTATACCAGTATTTACCACTCAAAACATTCTTCGTAACTCACTACAACCTCACATTGTATTGTACGTATACTCTCCTATTAATTTTATCATAACATTCTCTAATATAAAATACATAATAAGGCTAACCAATAGTTTTTATAAAAAGGATTCATTTCAACTTATACTAAATTATTATTATTCTCATAAAATAGTTATCTTAGAGGTAGCAAAACTGACAAGTTTCCCATTCGCTTTTCAATGATTTTGTATAAAGGTTATAGTATTATAACAATCTTACTTTGTGTATATGAAAAAAATTGAACTTCATTGGCAAATACTTATCGCCATTTTTTTAGCCATAGTTTTTGGGTTATTTTTAGCTAATTATGTACTATACATATCATGGATGGGGGATATATTTATGAAAAGTTTAAAAATGGTTGTAGCTCCATTAATCCTTACATCAATAGCTTCTGGTGTAGCCAATATTGGAAGTGGTGGAAATTTAGGAAAATTAGGATTGAAAACCATTTCCTATTATTTACTTACAAGTATGTTAGCTATTACCACAGGCCTATTCATGGTTAATTTTATTCAACCAGGTATAGGTGCTGATTTGGGTTTAGTACAAGAGCTGGAAGGCTTAAGTATTGCTACTGAATCTTTTGGTGATACCTTAATTAACATTATTCCTGAAAATATTTTTGAAGCCTTAGTAAATAATCAAATGCTTTCCATTATTTTCTTTGCCCTATTAATTGGTTTTTTTATTCCTCAATTGAATGAAAAAAATAAAATTTTTTTACTTACTGGAGTAAATGCTGGTTTTGAATTGATGATGAAAATCACGACCCTTATCATCAAATTTACTCCTTTTGGGGTTTTTGGTATTGTTGCCGTAACAGTAGCAGAACAATCAGGAGATTCTGCTGCCTTGATTGGTATTTCTAAACGATTAGGGTTATACATGGTAACTGTACTTTCAGCACTAATAATACATTCAACTATTATCCTTCCATTTATTTTAAAACTTTTTGGAAAAGTAAACCCTTTATTACATTTAAAATCAATGTCCATCCCGTTATTAACCGCTTTTTCTACTTCCTCTTCTTCAGCTACGTTACCTTTAACCATGGAAGCTATAGAAAACAAAACAGGCGTTTCTAATAAAATAACTAGTTTTGTACTACCATTAGGAGCTACAATAAACATGGATGGCACAGCTCTATATGAATGTATTGCAGCCATGTTTATTGCTCAAGCATATGGTATTGAATTAAGCTTTGTTGAACAAATTATTGTAGTAGCTACTTCTCTACTTGCTTCCATCGGTGCTGCTGGAATCCCTATGGCTGGACTTGTCATGATTTCTGTTGTACTAACGGCTGTTGGCTTACCTCTTGAAGGAATAGGCCTAATACTAGCCGTTGATAGAGTTCTTGATATGTTTAGAACAGCTGTAAACGTTTGGAGTGATAGCTGTGGTTCTATTCTTATTGCTATATCAGAGGGAGAACTATTGAACTATTCTAAGGATAAAACTGCATCTTAAATAACAGTTTTTTTAATACAAACATTGAGTTTAAAATTATATCAAGTATTATAATTAAACTATACGTTAAAGGATATAATTATTAGTATGAATGGCCTTTTAATAAAAATGAACACCTAGCTAAGGTAGTATTTTTAATTTTTAAAGCTATAAATTAACTAGATAAGGTTTTAAATTTAGTATCGGAAGTTCCCGAACTTAACTTCTATTAAAAACAACCATACCCAATGAATAACCAATGGGTATAGTTTTTATCCTTATATTTTTTTTATACAAATCTAGTTTTAAACTAACTACTAAAACTATCTCGTTTGAGTCTTTATTTTTTTATTACAACCCCACAAGTCATTTACTAATAGTATCGAAACAAATAGCATCCATATTAAAATTAAAATTTCAGAAATATTTGAGCTTTCATAAATAACAGCAGTAACACAATGATATATATTAAACAAACCTAATAATATTGCCCATATAAACGATATCATCATAAACCATTTTTTTGATACTTGTAGTGTAAGCAAGGCAAATAATAGAGCTATACCTTCAAAAAGTATTCTGTAAATATGATGATCAATAGGTACTTCGCCAGTAGCTCCTTCCATCATAACACTTTCGATATAATAGACTCCAAACAATCCGTATATGTGATGTACAATAAATCCAACAGCTATAAATAGCCATAACATTGAAATTTTAATATTCATGGTAATTTGATTTTTAAGATTAATTTTTGATGTTTTTATAATTTTTTCTTTAATGACAATTTTAGGTTGCTTTTTTTCTAATTTTAATGAGATATATGTGGTTAATAGCCCAAGGCATATCCAAAATATATCAATAAATAATATCTCGTATTGATGTAAAATTATAGTATTCCATATCCAATTTCCAGAAATAATCCCATTAACAAGTGGAATACAAAAAGCGAATATACTCCCAGCTTGCAAAGAAATTTTATTCGTAAAATAATTATCCTTTCTTAAGGTTAATAGTATTGAAGCCACAAGCCACAAGCCAAAAAACACTATATATAAAATTGACTGTCTGGAAGCATCTAAATTCCTAGGAAGTAACTTTGTAATAATAAACGTAAAGGCTATTATAGGATACATGCTTAAACAAATAGCTAAATAGATATGTCCTACTTTTTGATTAAATCTTTTTTGAGCTTCTGGTACATTCTTTTTATTTCTTGCCTCAAGCCATATAAGAACACCAGTAATAATTACAAAACAAGTAATTAGTGCTAGCATAAAGTAAATTATTTTTAATGCTAATCCTCCATAATCTGCAAAATGTAATCGTCTGATTGTTAACTCTACCCCTTCTAAATAATTAGCTTCATAAGGATTTTTAACGATCTCTACTTTACCTGTTGGTACATCATAAATAATTCTTCCATTACCAATAAACTCATCCTCAACAATACCATCAGCCTGATACTTCATATTGGTAGCACCATAATTACGGATATAAACTTGCTTCATCGAAAAATGCTCCCATTTAGCAAGTGTTTTGTCTCTAAATTGATTTAAAGAAAATTCCTGATTACTTTTTGTTTCAATAGGATACGACATCGTCATAGGACGCAAATCTTCCATTAGCTGTTGTTGATCATTGTCGTATAGGTAATTAGCAGGAAGTAATACTAAAAATGATAAGCAAAAAAAACAGCTTGTTAAAGCATATATAAATTGAAAAGGCAATCCTATTACTCCTAAAACAGTATGCGCATCCGTCCAAATTGTTTTTAATTTTGCTTTGGGCCTAAACACATAAAAATTAGAAATCATTTTTTTCCAATGAATTATTACTCCCGTTACTATTGCAAACAGAAAAAAAAATGCTACAAAACCAGCTATATAAACCCCTACTATAGGCACCTGGTTAAAAAAATGTAGCCGATACAATAATTCACCAAAGCTATAAAAGGCATAGTAGCCTGAAATTTCATATGTATTTTTATTTATATTAAAATACTCATATTTCTTTGATGATTCAGGAGCTAAACTGTCTTGTGAAGCACTAAGAGATATAAATATTTCTGGAGATACTTCATCAATAACAATTCTTATATCTCTACCGTAAAGATCATATTTTTCAGTTTTTATTTTTTCTACAAGAACATCATAATCAATAGAATTTCCCGAAACATTTCGAGTATAGTTAATTCCTTTCTCCCAAACAGTAATTTCATCTTTAATTAATGCAAATGCACCTGCGAAAAAAATTATATATAGTGCTACACTAATTACTATACCACTTACTGTATGCGTATGGAAAAAGACATTATAGTTTCTTTTACTCATCATTATACTACTGGATAATATAATTTACCGTAATAAATAACTAAACAGTTTACTGCTATTATTACTAGGTAAATTACTAGTGTTTTCCAAGATTTTTTAAATAAAAAAGCAAGAACAAAAAACAACATCCAAACTAAAAACAAGCTATAAACAGAGGTAATTAACACTAATTTATGGCATGGCAACCATAAAGCTATCAGTACATGTATACTTGCTGATATAGCATATCCTCCAAATAAACCAGCTGTTATTTTAGCCAATCGTTCCCATTTAGATGTTGTTAAGTATTTTTGATTAGCAGGCATTAAAATATGGAATTGAATATTCTATTACTAAGCAACATACAAATAAATAGAATAATATTTTAGCCTTAATTATTTGCAATGGTATAAGTATAATAAGCAGGCTATTTATAAGAATTAAAATACTTATAAACACAAAAAAACCTTTACCAAAGCCAAAAATGAACTGAAGTATCACATAAGATATCCATAAGAATATAATACTTGTAAATTGAGTTTTTTTCACACGTTTAGTTACCCAATAATTAAAAGAAGTTCTTGTATGAAAAACTCTTTTAGAACAGTTATACAAAGCATAAGTACTTAAAAAAATTAAAAAAAATGCTAATGTGAACATACTTATTTATAATAGCACAACTCTGAATATAAGTTCAGAGTTGTGCGTAGGCTAATTACTTAAAATTTATATATGATATTGGCTAGCACTGTTCTTGGTTTTTGTGGATTAATTGTGGACCATCCTTTATAATACTGTTCATTAGTAGCATTATTTAATTTTACACCTATTCGGTATTTTTTAGCCTGATAAAAAATGGAATTATTAAATACAGTGTAACTAGGTAAGTTAAATGTTCCTACATTAGGATATCCAGCCATAATATTTTGTTCACTAGCGCCATTAAAACCAAACCCAATACCAAAGTTCTTTAAGAAAGTATTATGAAATTTATAAGTCGCCCAAAAATTGTAATTTTTTTCAGGACCAGCTTCTCCATAGCGCTTCCCTATTAGCAAGGTATTTGTCGGAGATTTAGTAACCTCTGCATCATTTTTACTAAACCCTGCTCTAATATTTAATCCTTTTACAGGATTTGCATTAATTTCAATTTCATACCCTTTACTTTCTACCTCTCCATCTTGAGTTTTAGCAGCTCCGTAACCAATTACTTTATCTTTAACGTTAATATTATAATAACTTACAGTTGCATTTAATCTGTTTTTAAATAAATTTGTTTTAACCCCAAACTCCCACTGATTAGCTTGTTCAAGATCATAACTTCTTAATACTTGAGGAGAAGCTGGATTAGAAGGATCAGAAGGCACAAACTCAGGGTTTACGTTTGAAAAACCATTTTGGTAATTACCGAATACAGATAACTGATCTTTTATCGGTTGAAAAACAACCCCAAATTTAGGAGAAAATGCTGCCTTTGTATATTCTTTTTCATCGTCAATATTCGTGTTTACATCTCCTCTATAATCAAATACATCATATCGTAAGCCTGTCATTACTGATAAAGTAGGCAATACATTCAATACATTATTTATATATGTACTAAAAACATTTTGTTTTACTTTACTATTATTATTAGGACTATTAGCTAATATATTATCTATACTAGAAGTTGTTAAATAAACTGGGGTTGTTTCAATATCTGCAGTAGTAGCTGGATTAAAATCATCAGTATAAGGGTTATCATAGTTTACAACATCACCTTGTGGATTGACATTGTGTACAAAAGCAAACCCTGAACTGTTATCAGAAATAGTTTTTGCAAAATAATCTACTCCCAAAACAGTTCTATTACGCATTCCTCCTATTTTAACATCACTTATAAAGTTCTGCTGTATATCAAAAGTTGTCGTTTTAGCATTTACTTTTTGAATATTCAAACTAAATGTTTTCGTATTTGGACTAAGACCTCCAGTCAATGGCCCGTACTCATCATCCCATAAGTAAGAATAATATCCATTAGAACTTGTATTTCCTGTAGCTATTATTGTTTGAGACCTTATCTTATCACTAAAAGCATACTCCATTTCTGCCTTAATATTAGCTGAAGGATTCTTTATAGATAGGTCATTACTAGTAAATGACTTTTTAGTGTCGTAATTTAATGCATCTAAATCTCCCCATTGAACTGGCACAGTTCTATTTAAAAATAAAAAAACTGGGTTTGTTTGTTCTGCTTGTGAAATTTCTGAGTACAATGATAGTGCTAACTTATCAGAAACTTTATAAGTAATAGATGGCGCTACAAATAACGATTTTTTAAAACCTGCATCTTGAAAACTATCCTCGGTATGATATGCGGAATTTAACCTGAAATAAATATTTTCTTTTTTATCTATAGCAGTATTTACATCAAAAACAACATTATTTAAACCATATGAACCAGTTGTAAATGAAGCGCTTCCTCCAAATCCCTGATAAGGTTTTTTGGTTACAATATTAATTAACCCACCGTAAGAAGTAACCGTGCTACCAAAAAGTGTTGCAGACGGTCCTTTAATAACCTCAATTCGCTCTACATTAGCCGCGTTAATAGTCCCGTTAGTAATTCCTGGCAATCCATTTACTAATTGTGGTTGTATCGCAAATCCTCTCATATTAAAGAATCCTGCTCCATCACCTCCACGACCAGTAGAAGCCCACAACTTATCTACTCCTGTTGCATTTTTTAAAGCATCTTCAAATGTGGTAACTGTTTGAGAAACCAATAATTCATTAGTTACTGTACTATACACCTGTGCATTTTCCATGTTTTTCAATGGTAACTTTGACACATAAGCACTTTGCTTTCTAGAAAAAGGATTATTTCTTTCTTTTGTTATAAGTACCTCCTCTAATAATTCATTTCCTTGATATAATACAACTTCACCTATAGTTGTTTCACCAATAACATTTACTGTTAAAAATTTACTTTTATACCCTACATAACTTATTTTTATTGTTTGTTCTCCTTTTTCTATATTTTCAATTTTAAACTGACCCTGAGCATCAGTTTGCTCTCCAACAGTAGTTCCTTCTATTTTTATAGAAGCAAATTCTAATGGAGTTCCATCATTTGTAATAATATTTCCTTTTACACTTCCTTCTTGTGCTTGTGTTGCCAAGCAAAACATAACACATAGTAATAATAAATTCTTCATTTTTTTTTATTTATATTTGGACTAAATAAATCTACGGTAAATCTCGGGCAAAAATAAGAAATAGTCAATTATGAAAAATGACGTGATAAGGAATAAAAAAGACGCGATATGAACAATCAAAAATATTGGGACTGTACAATAACAAAAGGGATCATGCCATTGTTAAAAAAAACGGGGAAAATTACAATCAAAAACACATATACTATTAGAGAATATGAATTTTTAAAAGAATACGCTAATGGAACTTTTAAAGATTTTTGTTCAGACGGTGTACATATGTCATACATTGACGCTAGCTTAAAAAAAAACATACATATTAAAGGTAAAAAAATATATAATTCTTTAATATTATCATTTCTTATTGATGGTGAATTAATAATAAAATTAAATAAAAATAGTAGTAGAATTATATGTGAGAATCAAGAAAGCTGTATGGTTTACCTAACAGAAGCTGATGGTTATTGTAGCTATAATAAATGTAAGCCTCTAAAAGAATTAAAAATTAGACTCTCCCCCGAGTTTTTAATAAAACATTTATTAGTTAATGAAAATGAAGATATAAAAGATGTGCTTGGAATATCAACAATACAAAAGAAAGGATCCATCCCTTTTTCAAGTAAAACTGAAGAAATTATTACTGAAATATTATCTTCTAACTTTACGGAGAACTCTAAGCGATTGTTTATAGAATCTAAAATATTAGAATTATTAGCTATTCAAATAAACGAAAATATTTCAATTAATAAAGATTTAACTGTTGGAGATACAGTAGTCAAAAAGATATATGAAGTAGAACGTATTGTTGCTGCTGATTTAACAGCACAATATTCCATTCAACAATTAACTAAATTAGTTTCTTTAAATGAATTTGTGTTAAAAAAAGAGTTTAAACGTATTTTCAAAAAAACAATATTTGACTACACATTATCTCTTAAAATGCAGAAAGCAAAACAATTATTAGTGCATACTAACAAACCCATTTATGAAATTTCTGATGCTGTTGGTTATAAAAACCCAACACATTTCACAGCAGCTTTTAAAAAATTAAACAATTATACTCCTAAAAAATACAGAACAAAACACAAAACAATTTTACCTATTTCATAAAATAAGTAAAGCTGTTTTATTATTAATTTATTTTGGTACTTGCACAGCCACTTTTCGTGATTGTGCTTTGCCAAAAGCTTCCATTTTTCTTAAATCGAAATGAGTTAACCCTTTACTCGCTTGCACCCAAATATTCGTTATCTTTAATAATTCTGCTTTAGTAATTAAAAAAATCTCCTTTTTACACTTAGTGTGATAATAATTAAAATTATAATTTTTAGACAATTCACGAGTAAAATCAAATAATGTAGTATCAGCTTCACCTTCTTTAAAAACAGCCGCCATTAGCCCCATATCTTCTAATTCTCCTGCCTTAAAAACCATATCGCCTTTTAATATTTTATTAGCTTCTTTTTGGTTTAAAAACCGGAGTAAGAAACTATAAGCTCCCATTCCAGGAAATAGATTAAACTTACTCTCTGGAAAACAAAATTTAGCTGAATTTTTAGACAAAATATAATCGTGCGCTAATGCACACTCAAAACCTCCTCCATAAGCATTTCCTTCCACTAACGCTATAGACACTACTGGCAACCCAAAAGAAATGTAAATATTATAAATAGCATCAATACATAAATGTGCATATTTTTCCAATAAATCAGTTTTCTCTTGTCTAATTTGTGTTAAAAAGAACGGTAAATCTCCTCCCAAATTATAAATATCTTTATGGTGCGACCCCGAAACAATATATTTTAAGGGTCTCAATGGGCTTGAAAAATAACTTTTAACCCAACTAGAAAATTCTCTGAATTCTTCTAATCCTTTTAAGCAAAAGTTAGGCATTCCCGTATTCTTAATTTTCCATATCAATAACTCTTGCTCTGGGAAATAATCTACTGTAACACATTTAAAAGTTCTCATAATCATTTATTTAAATTACGCCTCTTTTACTAAAGCCTCTATATTATGTTGTCTTTCATTTTTTGAAACTCGTTTTCCTTTATGAAGTAGTTTATCCATTGCCTTTTGTAAAATCAATGTGCCAGCTATAGTAATTGGTAACATTGTCAATACACCAGAAACACCAAATTTTTGATAACCTAACACTCCCATTCCCCAACAAATAAATACCCACTGTATTATATATATGGTAGTAACCCGCTTACTTGCCCAATAAAAAAATTGAAATATTCTATTGTCCTTAATACTTTTTACCATAATATATGCTAGCCAAATAAGAATTAAGTTAAAGCCTGTTAAATAAATTGTACCACCCGGACCTAAATGGAAATAATCACCGAAATGGAACTCGAAATTAGTAAAGCACAATACTCCACCAATACTTATTAAAACAACACCAAATAAGAGCATCCTATTAAATATTATTATTTCAGAAACATCTTTTTCTCTATACCATTTTCCAAAAAACATTCCCATAAAAATAAATGATGCCCATGGGAACACAGCAAAATAAACATGATACTCCGCATCCCATAATAACTCTAAAAAGTAATCTATAAAAACAATATCCACATGCGTTCCTCTAACAAAAGGTGTTACTATAGCCACAACTAAAGCTAATAATAACAATGCGTATTTATTTTTAATAAAATGATTTAATACTCCCATAAAAAATAATGAAACCCCAGCTAATTGTAATATATCTCCTGTTAATAACATGTAACCAAGATTACTAGTAGTTGCTGGAGCAGACCAGCCATATGCTTCAATAAAATTATCCGGGATAATACCTATAATTGTCGGTAAAACAAACTTTAAAAAATTCATTATATATCCCAATAATAATAATTGTAAAGCTCTTTTACATGAAAGGAATATACTTTGATTTCTTGATAGTAAAAAGGAGAATCCCATAGCAATTAAGAACATTGGTGTTCCTTTTCCAATAAAATGAATAACCTCACCTATCCATGTATTTTCTTGTGTATACACATCTCCATACATCCATAAGGTATGTACTATAATTACCATTAAAACACTTACTCCTCTTGCAAGATCAATTGCTAAAATTCTATTTTTATTTTCTGATATCATATCTCTAATTTTCAACTAATTAATATTTACGAAGTAAACCTCGAAAGATTAAATATTATGACTACTTATTTTCTTGTGAATAGGTTTTCTTTTTGACTTAGGTTTATCCGAAAAAGGATCAGGATACCCCATATAAAAAAGTCCTAAACAACGTTCATTTTCTAGTAAGTCTAAACGATTTCCATATATAATAGCCGCTTCACTAGTATCCCAATACCCTCCAATTCCATTTGCTGTACAGGAAAGCCACATATTCTGTACAGCGCAGGAAATTGCTGCTATTTCCTCCCATTCGGGTATTTGAACTCTTTTACTACGCTGAAAAATAATAGCCACAAGTGTAGCATTTTTAGGATAATTTAGAGTGTGCTCATATCTTGAAGGAGGGAAATTTTCTTCCGATAAATGTTCCTTGTAATAAGCCAACATGAATTCGCCTAATTTTTCTTTATGTTTTCCTTCTAAAACAATAAAACGCCATGGTTCTGTGCGTTTATGCGTAGGAGCCCATGTTGCATTGGTAATGATTTCAATCAGTAATTCTTCTGGTACTACTTTATTTATATATGTATTTGCATAAACAGTTCTTCTGGACCTTATAATAGAACTAAGTATATCATGATTCATATTATTTTCTATAGCCTTTGTAAGCGTTTTCATCTAATTATATTTAAATATTATTAATTAGTATTGTATATAGTTATTGGATTTTGCAACATCCCCTCTAATTTTAAACTTTTAATAGGGTTATTTAAATCCAACATTTGCTTAGAGTTATTTAATTGTAACCTGTTTAAACAACAACGCTTAAACTCTGGTTGAAATAAATTAAATTGTTTAAAAAGAACTTTAAACTCTGGGAATTCTTTTTGATATTCATGAATACTATTCGCAACTAATTTCCAAAATAAATGTTCTTTAAGGTCACACTTTGTAGTTAATATTTCTGAAAGGAAGCGAAAAAAGCAATCAAATACATCTGTAAAAATAGATAGTAATTGCATTTCATCCGAAGTATTAGTATACAAACGCTTTACTGTTTCTGAATCAAGTATGTCCTCATTAAAAACGATTACTTCTTCCGTAATATCTTTTATAATTGCTTTTACAGGGATATTATTTTCAAAGACTATAATTACATTTTCTCCATGTGGCATAAAAACAAACCTATATTTATAAAAGCAATGCAATAATGGTTTTAAATAGCAATGAAGGTATTCCTCCAACCACTTTTCAGTACTTAAATTAGAGCTTTTAATTAGCTCATAAAGCAATGAATTACCAGCACTATCCTTATGTAATAAAGCCGCCATTGTCATTACCTTTTGATTAGATTCTATAAACTGAAAAGGAGTTTCTCTCCATAAAGCAGCTAACATTTTATTATGAGCTATAGACTTCCCTAATGGTTCATAATATGAATTTATATATCCAACAGTTGCTACTTCACCTAACATGGTAAACTCTAAGTTATTTAAGTATATATCATCCTTTAAAAGTTTGGTAATCCACTCCGTTATCACCGGAGTACTTTCCATATAATAAGGAGACATTCCACGCATAAATCCCATGTTTATTATTGATAAAGCTGTTTTGGTATAAAACTTATTAGGGTTACTTGTATTAAATAAAGTTCTAATAGACTGTTGTGATAAAAATGCGTCTTCACTATTACCAAGTAAAATAAGATTATCAGCCTCTATATCTTGAGTAAAAATTTGTGCAATTTTATTTTCCCATTGCCAAGGGTGTACTGGCATAAAAACATAATCATTAGGGTTTAATCCTTTAGAAACTAAAACATTATTAAATTTTAAAAGCAAATCACTTCCTAGTTCTTGTTCCAATAAAACCTCATACTCCAATTTCTTTATAGCTTGGTATGATGTTTTGTTTTTATGACCTGCTAACCAAACCAACTTAAATGATGATGCTGTTTCTGGTGCATATTTTAAATATTCTTGAGTATTGAAGCCTATCCTACCACTATTGGCTATAAAGCACGGATGTCCTTCTAACATGCTTTGCTCTACTTCCTGAAAGGAAGCACTAGCCAATTCCTTTGCGCTTAAAAATTCATTTTTAATTTTAAATGAATAGCTATATAAAGTACTTGTAATTTCCTCCATATAAGTTGGTAACATACTTATAGGAATATTAAGTTGATTTTTAAATTCTAGTATAAATACCAATAAATCCAAAGGTTCTTGAACAGTCTTATTATATTTTTTAATAGATGACTCTTTTATATACCAATGATCCAAACTTAAAACTTTAGCGTCAAAACAATAGGTTATACCTTCAATGTCAGACTTTATATAATAATTATCCCAACCGTTAATATTCGTTATTTTTTGTGGTATAATAATTTTTTCATGAGCAAACTCACTAATTGCTTTTTTTAATAATGATTTATTAGCAAAGGCCCATGAAGTATTTTTAGTTGTATTTATTTTTTTATTTGTAACCGTAATTTCCATCTGATATAACTATTATAAAGTTGTTATGGCTTTTAAATAATTTTCTTTAGTATTAAGTGCTAAATGCGCCTTTTTATTAGCCAACTGCACTACTCTTAAGTAATTGAATCCTGCTTTTTTATTCAGAACATGTATTTTTTTATTATTAATATCTGGTTCTACTACCACCCGTTCTGCATGTAAATAATCAAAGAAAAAGTCCATTACAAAACAAAATATATTCCATGTGAAATTTGGTATTCTTTTTTGTGCAGGACCTACCAAAATGTGCATCCCTAAATCTGCTTTTTTTGCATCGTAAAAATTAGCGATGTCATCATGCAAAGCAGTATAACTCTCGCATAGAAAAATTGGTTTACTATTTAATACACCTATATAAGCATTATGATACTTATCGTCTACAATTTTTTTATAGGATTCAAAAACATCATTTAACTTAGAGTTTTCCATATCCCAAAATTTAGCATATGGCTGATTAACCCAATGATGAATTGTGACAGCATCCTCTGGAAGATTTATAGGGTATATAAATAGAGTTCCTATTTCTGTTTTCTTTTTAAACAGATGTAATACGGTAGATTCTTGGTTATTATACGACATAAGTTCTAAATTAAATAGTAGCAGCTTGTTCTTTAAAAATAGCTATAGGATTTACTAATCTACCAGCAAATTGTAACAATGCTACAGGGTCGTCCAAATCGATCATTTGCTTATTATTATTAAGTTGCAATCTATTTAAGCAGGATAGTTGAAAATCTGGCGCAAATAGATCATATGTAACATACTTATCTTTATGTTGCGGATAAGCTCTTTGATATGCTAAAATATTTTCGGCAACTAGTTTCCAAAACTGTTGTTCAGGGTAGCAAATATGCTCTTCAAGTATATGCGCCATAAATCGAAAGAAACCATCAAATATGTCCGTAAAAACGGACAATAACTTCACATCCTCTGGCACTGGAGCATACATACGTTTTAGGTGTTCAGGTAACTTCACATCTGGACTTAGTATAACCGCCTCCTCTGTTATATCTTTTAATAAAATACTTTTAGGAATATGATTCTCTAATACCATAATGATATTTTCTCCATGGGGCATAAACACTAAATCATAATGATAAAAGCAATGTAATAAAGGACTTAAATAAGCTTGAAAATAATGTTGTAACCATACATCAGTAGTTACCCCAGAAGCTTTAATTATTTCTGGTAACAATGCTTCATCATATTGGTCAATATGCAAAAAAGCTGCCATAGTCATAGGTTCTTGTTGCTCGTTAACAAAAGTATAAGGACTTTCTCTCCATAGTGATGCCAACATTTTATTATAATCATTGTGTACTCCAAACTCTTCATAGTAAGAGTTCACATAACTTACTGATGCTATTTCACCTAACATTTTAAAACCTGTTTTTTGTATAAAAGAATCTTTATATAATAATTCTTCTAACCAAACTGCCATCTTTGGAGCTGTTCCTAAATAATATAAAGGAAGCCCTCTCATAAAGCCCATATTTAAAATTGACAAGGCAGATTTTACATAGTGTTTTTCAGGGTTTGATATATTAAATAAAGTTCGAATTGACTGTTGTGCTAAATATTGATCTTGACCATAACCTAAACAAACTAACCTTCCTTGAGCAATTTCTGGAGTAAAAATTGTCGCTAATTTATTATACCATTGCCAAGGATGTACTGGTATAAAATAGTAATCATTTATATTAAGTCCTTTTTCTTCCAAAATTGCATAAAATGAATCTATAGTAGCATTATCTAACTCTTTGCTAATAAGTGTTTCATAGCTTAATTGTGCTATTCCTGAATAAACCGTTACACTTTTATGACCAGCTAACCACATTATTGAAAATGAATTCCCTACCTCTGGTGCATATGATCTGTACTCACTACTATTAAATCCAATTCGACCATTATTTGCAACAAAACCAGGGTGCCCCTCAGTCATCGATTGCTCTATTGTTTGAAAATTTGCATGAGCTAATTCTTTTGAAGTTAAATTCCCTTTTGTTAATTTATATGCACTCCCATACAATGTACTTATAATTTCTTCTAAATACATTGGCATCATTTCTGAACTAATACCAAGTTGATCCTTAAATTCTTTAATAAAATTAATTGCATCTAAGTCTAAAAAATTATCATTCCTTCTTTTCTGAATGGATGCTGTTTTAATATATAAATGATTCAATGCTAATATCTTAGCCTCAAACTGATAATACACCTGATTATCAGTTGTTTTTAATACATAAACATTCCATCCGTTTTCATTTCTTTTAATACTTTCTATCTGTATTAATAATTCATGATGAAATTCACATATTGCCTTTTTAATAAGGAATAGATTTACTTTCTTCCATACTTCTGGTGTTATATGTGCAATTGATTGTTGCGGTGTTACTGCATTATCTATAGTATTCATGATTGATCTTTTTTGAATTTTTGAATTGTGTTTTTGTTCTAAATAGGTTGTTCTATTCAGAAAAGCTAACTGAGCTGTTTTATGTGGAAGCTCTATGACTTTATCTAAAATAAAACCTATACGTTGGCATATGGCAAACATTTTTTTATTTCTAATATCTGGTTCTACCAAAATCCGATCTATATCACTATTTTTAAACACAAAATCTGTTATTGCTTTAAAAATATACCAGGTAAAATTGTGAACTATTTTACCACTTGGAGGCGCCACAATTATATGCACACCATAATCAGATATTTTTGCATTATAATGATTTGCTATTTCGTCTTTTAACGGGTGATAACATTCCAATAAAAAAATAGGTTCATTATTAAATATCCCAAGAAAAACATCATAAGCATCCCTGTTTATCAGTTCATTATATTCTTTTTGAACATCTTTCAAACTACTCCCCTGCATACCCCAGAAATAAGCATACTCCTTAGTGACCCAATTATGAATAACAGTACTATCCTTTAACACCTCTAAAGGCTTAAATAGTATGGTGCCGAAGTTTTTGTAACTTACTGTAAAAAGAGAATCTTTATTCATCATTCTTTGTGATTGCATAGTAAATATTGCTTATGCATTAATTAGTAGCTACTTTAAATAATTTTAATGGGCTCACTTTAAAAAGAAAAACATAACAGATTAGTGTAATGAAAAAACCTATACTAGCAATAGTAAAAGGTATATATAAGCCTTCATAATCTACTAATATACCTACAGAAAAAGAAGCCAACAATACCCCTAAATTTTGAAAAAAGTGAACCTTACTATAATCCATAGCATAAGATTCTGGAGTACTTAAATCAAAAAGTAAAGTATCAAACAACACTACTCCTTTAAATACCGCCCACCCATATATTATCCTACCTACAATAACAACATTTTCTAATTGAGAGCCTTGTAACAGTAAACCAACAATTCCAATTAACAAACAAGGAACAATACCATTAAAAGCATGCTTTTTTTCTGTTTTACTGAGCCATAATACTAGTAATGCTACTATAGCTGGAATAGCATAAACTAAACCAGTTATAAATTTGCTATTATAAATAGATATGACTTCCCAATACTTTGAAAAAAATGGTCTGATTAAAAAATCACTGAAATATAAGATTAGAGTAATCAATCCTATTTTCAAAATAAACAACTTAGACTTCTTATGACTTTTTACTTCTGAATGATTTTCTACAATGTAAATAGTTTTATATTTCTTACTATTCAACAAATACATACTCATAAACATTTGAATAAAATCACCTGCAGCCATAATTAAAAAAATATAACTGGTATGAATAAAATCAATAACAAGTCCTCCTAAAACAGCTCCTAACACACCTCCTAAATGCACTACTACAGATAGAATACTTATAGTTTGAATGTGTTCCTCCTTTTTAACTATTTTAAGAATATAAGGGTAGACTAATAAATAACTAGCCTTAAATAACACCATCACTAAAGATAATATCCAAAAATTAAGATAGGAATTAGTCCAAAAACAACAAAGTGCTAATATACCAGCTACTAGTTGTGTACTAATTAAAATTTTTAGCTCAGATACCTTTTTAGATATATAAGCCCAAAATGGAAATGCTACCATAACCATCAAACAAATTGCAGCAAAATAATACCCCACTATTTTAGGATCAGAAACACCAAAACGAGCTTTAAAAAACTGTGGATAAAAAGGATGTAACAAATAATCACTTACAACAGCAACCAAAGTCATCAAAATTAAATAAAACCGTAAGCTCATTATAAAAGTTCTAAAAATTGTTTTTGTTCTGTAAGCTCTTCTTCTTTACAAACCTGAAACTGTTGAAAAGCTATTTGTTTTTCAATACCATAATATGACTTCCCTAAAATCTCTTCAATAATTAGAGAATTTTTATAACATGCCATACCCAAATCTGGGCTCACAAACCCATGTGTATGCAATTCGGCATTTTGAATAAAAATTTCAGATTCGTTATTATCTATCGAATAGTTTCTGTTTACATCATAACGACCTTGATCATCCCATTTTATACGCTCTTTTATCCCTTCTATAAAGTTTGGTTTTTGATAATGGTACCCCGTTGACAAGATTAACCCATCTGTCCTTTTAAAGTAATATTTATCTTGCTCCTGCTGATGAAATGTCAATTGAAATTCTTTCGTTACCCTATCTATACTGACTTTTTCTAAAGCAGAATTTGTACGCAAATTAACTTTCATATCTGGATACATTATTTGCTTAGTATATAATAAATCATAAATATTATTAATAAGGCTCTCGTTAATTCCCTTGTATAAATGTTTTTGTTTTTTTATTAAATTATCTCGCTTATATTGAGGTAAATTATAGAAGTAGTCAACATATTCAGGTGAAGTCATTTCAAGGGTTAATTTTGTGTATTCAAGCGGAAAATAACGAGGCGACCTAGTTACCCAGTTAAGTTCATAATCAAAAACATCTATATTCTGTAATAGATCATAAAATATTTCTGCGGCACTTTGTCCACTTCCAACTATAGTGATACTTTCTTTTTCTTGCAGTTCTTTCTTATTAGCTATATAACTAGATGAATGTATTACATTCTTACTTAAACGTTTACAGTTTTCCGGTATGTAGGGAACAGTCCCAGTACCCAAAACCAACTTCTTTGCTCGATAAGTTTTTATTTCATCTGAAATGGCAGAAATCGTTGTTACTTGATAGCAATTATCTTCTTCATTATAAAATATTTGAATTACCTCAGTGTTAAATTGTATATTATCTAATTGCTCAATAACCCACTGACAATATTGATTGTATTCATTTCTCAATACATAAAAGTTCTCTCGAATGTAAAATGAATAAATTTTTCCTTTCTGCTTTAAATAATTTAAAAAACTCAACCGGCTTGTTGGGTCTGCCAAACTGACCAAATCTGCCATGAAGGGAATTTGCAGTGTGGCATCTTGCAACAACATCCCTGGATGCCAATCGAATTTTTCTTTTTTGTCAAAAAAGACCCCATTTAAATCGTTTATAGGTTGCATTAAACTAGCCAATCCTAAATTAAAAGGTCCTACTCCAACACCTATAAAATCTAATATTTCACTCATAATTTAGTTGTTTTTATTATAATTAGCTGCTTTTTCTTTTATCATATTCACTATATTTTTCATATCCTTTAAAGTAACATTAGGATTTAGTAAGGTGAATTTTAAATAAGTTATATTATTATGTTTTGTAGAAGCTACAGAAGCCTTCCCTTCTTTAAATAGGCTATTTTTAATATATATATTAAGCATATCATGAATACTATCTTCTACTATTCCTTTTGCTTTATACCTAAAAACAACCGTACTTAGTGTAGGTGAGTGAATGGTTTCAAAATTCGAATCTTCATTTAATAAAGCATACGTATCAACAGCTAGTTTATGCACTATTTTTAAATAACTTCCAAGTGTTTTTTCTCCGGTTACTTTTAACGTAAACCATAATTTTAGTGCATCAAATCGTCTTGTAGTTTGAATTGATTTAGTAATTAAATTTACATGCTCACTATCTTTTGTTTCTATTGGATTTAAATAATCCGCATAATGGGATACATACCTAAAGTTTAACTTATCACTTACTAAAAAAGCACTAGAACTAACCGGTTGGAATAATGATTTATGAAAATCTATTGTAATAGAATCTGCGTATTGAACACCGTTAAACAAGGGCTTATGCAATTCAGATAACACAAAACACCCCCCATAAGCCCCATCTACATGCAACCACATATTATCCATTTTAGCAATCTTACTTATGGATAAAACCGGGTCAAAGCTTCCAAAGTCTGTGGTTCCAATTGTAGCTATTACTCCTATTGGAATATTTCCTTTTTGCTTTTCTTTTTCTATTGCTAAAACCAATGCTTTCGAATCCATTTCAAAACTTTCATTTGTAGCAACTGGTATCACTGAGTTATACCCCATTCCCAATAAGGCAGCATTCTTTTTAATACTAAAATGAGCTTTTTCTGAACAAAAAAAACGAAACTTACTAATTATCGGATCCCAACCTTTTTCTTTGATATTTATTCCAAAATACTTAAATGCATAATGATCACGTGCCAACAGTAATCCCATAAAATTAGACTGCGTACCACCGCTTGTAAATACTCCATCTGAAGTTGTAGGTAATTTCATATGCTCGGTAATCCAATCAATTATATATTGCTCTATCAAAGTTGCTGAAGTACTTTGATCCCAAGTTTCAACGGCCGTATTTACAGCACTTGCAATCAAGTCCCCAACTAAAGAAGGAATTGTAACTGGACAATTTAAATGAGCTACATATGTTGGGTTATTAAATGAAATAGCATGATCCAGAAAAACTTCTTTAAGTTGCTCAAGTGCTTCATCCATTTTTATTACTGACAAATCCTCGTTTTTATTTATTAATGAAAATTTATCTTTTAATTCAGTAACTGATACTCCACTATAAAACTTATCATTATTTAAAAAATCTAAGATATAATCTATTGTATTTTTAATATTCTCCTTATATAATTCTTTGTTTTCATTGTTAAATAATTGCTTAACATTTATTTCATTCTCTAGTAAAAGGGATTCTAACTTCATATTATTTTTATTTATTCTAAATAAATTTAATAACACAAAAGTAGAATACAATAAATAATTAAAATGACGATTTTAGGAATAAAAAAGACGCATAAAAAAAGAAAAATAGAATTAGTAAAAGCTATTTAAAAAAATAGATATTAATTCCAAAAATGAGTATAATCTGACTCCATTACATATTGTAGCAATAACTTCAAAAAATGATGTTATTTTAAAATTTTCAATAAAATATGGAGCAGAAAATCAATTAAAACAGAATTAAATGAATCTACTTTTAATTTAGCCTCAGAAAATGAATTGCTAATAAAGAAAAAATAGACTTAAATTTTTTAAATTAAGACATAGAAAGCTTTACATAGATTTGGATTTTCATTTAACTCCCGTTAATAAAGTAAAAAAACATTTTTAGGACTACATTGAGCTCTAAAATGGTTTATAAAATGATCATATTGATCGTTTTTTGATACTATTGAAATCCAGGTTAAAGCTTTAATTCAAGAGTTTTTCGAGTAAAGATTGCTACTTATTAAGCTTTGTCCCATTAATGTCGTTTTTTCTTATGTGTTGTTATGACTTTTCAAATTATAAATAGTCCTTCAAAATCATGCCTAACCTAAGAGAATCAAAATCAGATTAGTAAGCTGAAAAAGTATTTGTTCCTTATTTTAGTATACGTCCTTACTAAAAGTAATTTGCATGCAGACTCTTAAGACCTAGGTAAGTTCTTCTACTCATCTATCATAAAATAAACATAAAAATAATTTAAGCAGTATAACTACTTAAGTATTAATATCGATGGAACTAATTAATTAATCTACACTAATATGTGTTTCATCTATATTATCATAATTGTATTATAATTATTAGTAATTTAATCTAGTGATTTTATTAATATAAAAAAAGAGTGATCATGAAAAAAATTATTTTAATAACAGCTTTACTAATATCTCAGGGTACTTTTGGACAGTTTCCTGAAGGATTTGAAACTACGGTACCTCCTTCTGGCTGGGTTACCTTTATAGGGGCTAATGGCTTAGGTACTGCACAAGATTGGCAGGTTAGTAATATCTCAAACACCGGTGCTCAATCAGCATATGTCCGATACGAAAATGTATCGGGAGGACTCGCTCAAGATTGGCTCGTAACACCCCAATTTATACCAACATCAACGACAAACATATTAACATTTATGCAGAGACAATCGTATACAACCGATTATGGGGCTGTTTACAAGGTTTATGTATCGACAGGTTCACAAACAACTCATGCAGATTTTACTTTAGTTGATACACAAACCGAAACAGACTTTACGTATTATTACACGGAAAAAGAAATAGATCTTTCTGCTTATATTGGTGTGCCAATATATGTTGGGTTTGTTTTAGAACAGGATGATGGAGACAATTGGTTGATTGATGATGTGAATTTAACTTCATTACCAATTTGTGATGCTCCATCCGCTCTTACCGTTTCAAACCTAACACAAACCAGCGCACTTGTGTCCTGGACAGCAACTGGTTCACAGACAGGATATAACCTTAGATTATATGAAGGTACAGATGCCACAACTACTCCAATCATCGAACAGTTAGGTTTAAGTGGTAGTTTGGTAGATTCAGGCAGTTATTTAACCGGAGTAACAGCTGAAACACAATATTATTTTACAATTCAATCAGTATGTGGAAACGACTTAAGTACTGAAAATGGTATTGGATTTACGACAACAGCTGATCCAATAATCCCAAACCCTGACTATATTCAAGACTTTACAACTTTTCCTGGCACACTCTGGAATGAGGCAATAGGAACTTTAGCTGGCGGGCCAACCGGTACTACTAGTGATTGGCAATCTGACATTTATACTAATCAGGGGAGTGATATTGCTGCCAAGTTAAACATCTATTTTAGCAATACTAATCATTGGCTAATTTCACCTGATATTGACTTAAGTACAGATACTTATTTATTAACATTGGACGCTGCAGTTACAGAATGGAATCTTACAACGGCAAGTAATATGGGGTCTGATGATTCAGTTAAACTTTTAATTAGCGAAGACGCTGGTTCTACATGGACTGTTTTATATACATGGGATGTTTCTAACACACCAAGTAATACAGGTTCCACTATACCCGCAATCGACTTAAGTTCCTACACAAGTGTAGTAAGGTTTGCCATTTTAGGGTCTGACGGAACCGTAAATGATAGTGAAGATTATGACTTCTTTATAGATAACCTTACTGTTCAGTCTACAATACTTGGCGTTACTACGCCAATACCATTACAAATTAGTAGTCACCCAAATCCAGTTACTGATTCATTTGAAATATCAGCTCAAAATGTGATTAATGAAATTTCTATTTTTAACATTGTAGGACAAAAGATTGAAACTTTACATACAGATGCTAAAAGTGTAAAATTAAACATAGGCAACTATCAAAGTGGTTATTACTTAATTAATATTGTTTCCATGAATCAAAATACAATTGTTAAAATAGTTAAAAAATAAATAACGGATCAGATCTAAAAAAAATCAAGCACTACAAATCCTATAAAACAAAAAAGTCTTACTTTAATTAGTAAGACTTTTTGTGAGCCCTGAAGGATTCGAACCTTCTTGATGAAGATTTAAAGAAACTTATTGAGTTAATTGAATAGATTAATGGTTAAACCTACCTTAATTGAGTATCAAAGTTAAATCTTTTCAAAATTAGGTATATTTGAATAAGTAAGATTTAATGCGACAGAACCATAGCTTCTTATAAAAAAGAGTTATAGGAAAAGTGTAAGGCTTAAAATTTGGTAAATTTAAACAAAGAGAAACTAATTAATAATTCTATACTTTATTATCCTCGCTCCATAATTTCTTTTTCAGATTTTTTATTTCAGATAAACAGATTATCATAAGTGATATTATATATCTTCAAAAAGATAAGCCAAATCATTAAACATGACATTTGCCTACCTCAAAAACAATCACACTAAAATAGTTTTAAACAAAAATAAGCTTCAGAAATGAAGCTTATTTTTGTTACACTTTTATATTTTCTAATAACTAAAACCTAATATTTAATTATTTTTTTAGAGCTCTTATAATGCTCTCCAAAAAATATTATATAATAAACTCCAGGTTTATATTCCTTTAAACTTATAGTATAATTTTTTTGATTCAAAATCAATTTTCTTTTTAATAAATTCCCTAACATATCACGAATCTCTATATGCCCATTTTGTTCATTCTTAAATTCTATAAAAGCTTTATCTGTTGTAGGATTAGGGTACATGCTAAATACAGACTCATCATCTAAGCTATTTCTTCCCTTGGATATACAAAAGCAAGATGTTACTTCTTGCCAAGCGGAACAACCTTCTTCCCATACTCCGTGTTTTATTATATAACAGCCTGGTCTTAAATCTATAACTTTATCAAAAACAGGTTCATTAACAATTGAACTAACTGGTGCTATTGGAGTTAAAAGATTACAATTACCATCTGCCTTGAAAATTTGCCACCAATGCGATGGATCTCTTTCTGGGTTATTATTTGCTGTTGCTTGTATTCTATAGCCATCTACATCTTGACTTATAACTGGTGTACTCATTCCAGGATCTAGTGATAATTCTTCTTCCAAATTAATCCATTGACTTGATGTTGTCCAAGAACATTCACTATTCCAGACTCCATGAACTATAATAAAACATTGTCCGTCTAAATTTGTAAATTCTGTATCGTATGCCCAATGAGTATTTGAATTTGGAGGAACATCGGTATCTCCATTAGGGTCTAAAGGTTGGCCTACTTCTTGGCTAAGGTTAGACGCATAAATAAACCACATACTTCCTCCTGAAGTTTGGTTTGGTGTAACCGATATTGTTTTATTAGTTACTCCCTTACAGCTTACTTCATAAGTAAATGAAGGATCAGGAGCAGGAACAACATTTACAGTTTCATCTGTAGTATAACTACAACTCCCATCTAAACTAGTAGTTGTTAATTCTATAGTTGTATTAACTAAGGTATTAGTTATCGTATATGATTCTCCAGTACCTACATTAACATTATTAATAGCCCAACTATAATTTGCTTCAATTTGATCAGGATTATTAACCGTAAAAGTAGTAGTCTGTCCTTCACAAACTACAGTATCTGATAACTCAATATTAATGTTTGATATATCAATTTCATCTACTACAAAGGAAGCTTGACCAGTACATCCATTTTCATCAGTAACTACTACTGTATAAGTACCAGGTTCTCTAACTGTTAGACTTTGATTTTCAGTCCCTGAAGGAAACCAAGTATATGAGTTATACCCATTATTTGTACTTAATATTAAAGAGCCATTATTATTACATATTGTGTTATAACCTAATTTTGTTGAAATCTCAGGAAGTAATAACGTTTTGCATACCTTTTTACATATAGGTAATTCTTGTAAAATATCAGAAGAGAGAGTTAAGTCTAATGAATTTGTTTGTGGATTAGTTATGAATAACTCAGTTTTTATTTCATCACTAATTATATTAGTTTGAAACGAATTATTTGATGTAGAATAATCCCTCTTTTCAGCACAAACTTCATCAGGATCTCCTGATTCTCCTAATGCATTAGATTTAATCAATGTAAGATTATAACCTCCTGTTTCAGGAAAATAAGATTCGTAGTGCATAATTACATACCCTCCAGAAGATGTTGGTGCTATAGCTATCGTTACTCCTTCATCTGATGGTGTTATAGGAGTTTTATATTCCCTGTCCCAAAGTAGTAACGAACCACTTGCATCTACTCGCAAAAGATAAGGTTTTTTAACATAAGGAAATACTGTTTTATCTAAATACCCACCACCAACAATTACTCCATTGTCCTCCATAGCTTTAACATCTCTAATATCATATGAACAATCATCATTCCCTATTTTTCTTGACCACTGTAATTCTAAGTTTTTATTAAGTTTTACTATTACACGATTACCACTAATCTCGTTATTTGAAGAAGCTGTATATATAAAACCATCATCAACTGAAACTAATTCGCCAAAAACATCAATGCTATCAGATTCTATTTCTAATAGCCTTCTAACACCATTTGATTGAATATAAAATATTTTGTATTCATTATCAGATGAAGAGTTATAATTTGAACTATAATTAAATAAAACTAAAATATTATTATCAGCATCTACTGCAACTTCTGATCCTTCAGTAAAATAATGATGTGATACAGCTTCCAATCCTTCATATACTAATTCTGTAGATAATACAACATCATCCTCATTATTAATGTCAAAATTCATAAGTACAAACTCTCGAATATAATTACAGCCAGAATCTATATCTCCTCCTATTGCATAATATGTTCCATCTGGAGCAATAGTAGCATCTAAAGCCTTGAAATTCCTTATAGTGTTTTTCCTTAAAACAACTCCTTCTGGACTAATCTCTGTATAGGCAAGACTTTCATGAATATCGCTTTTTTTTTGATAAACTAACAAATGATTACTTGTACCACTAACTTCTAATACATCTAATAAATTTAAATCATCTAAAGAATTCTCATATATCTTTTTATGCCATAATATTTCTCCACTTTCATTTGTTCTTCTAATACCAATATAATTTTGTCCTGTCCCTATGCTTTTACTATATGCATATAAATACCCCCCGTCATTTAATTGAACTATTTCTTTCTCAAAGCGCATATGGTAATGACCATGCCCTTCTGACGTGTCATAATAACTATGTTGGAAGCTTTCTTGAGAAAATGATAATGTTGTCATTAAAAGACAGACAATGTTTACTAATTTATGTAGCATTATATTTAAGTTTAAATTGTTTATTTCTCAATAGTACAATTTAGGCCTATGTCTATATATTAGAATTGAAAATTCGGTGAGATGTATTGAAAATTTGGTAAATAAAGTTTGATATAAGTAATGTGCTACCTTAAAAACTGCTGTAATAGCAGTTCTTTTTTACGCCTAGAAACGGGGATACTTTTTCCATTTTTAAGCAATACGTACCCACCATCTTTTTTTATAAACTTTTCAATTGCTTTTAATGCTATAATATGGCATTGGTGGGTTCTGAAAAACTGGTCAGCAGGTAATAAATCTTCATAATGTTTAATGGTTTTTGAGGCTACAAACATTTTACTCTCATTAGTGAATATTTGGGTATAGTTCTTAAAGGATTCTAAACGAACAATATCTTTTATAGCAATAAAGAATACCTCGTCCAATGAATAAATGGCTATTTTATCAATTTGTTTTGTAAACGTATTTTTGGCTAAGTCTATCTGTTCACTTAGCTTTAAAGGGCTAGAAGCCTTACATTTTTCAATAGCTAATTTAAACTCGTCTGGGTCTAAGGGTTTTAGTAAATAGTCTAATGCAGAATACTTAAAGGCTTTTATTGCATATTCATCATAAGCTGTACTAAAAATAAGTCTAAAGTCTTTCTTTTTAATACTGTCTAACACATCAAATCCTGTTCCATCACTTAGATTAATATCTAATATCAATAAATCAAATTCAATACTATTTAAGAGAGCAATAGCTTCTTGTTTATTTTGGGCTTCCCCAACTATCTCAACCCCAGAGGTGTATTTAGCTATGTAATTTTTTAGTGTTTTTAATGCTTGTATTTCATCGTCTACTAATACTACCTTCATTTTTAGTCAAAATTATTAATTATTGGAATGGTTATTTTTACTCGTGTGCCTATAGGAGTCCCACTTGGATCTTTTAAATCGGTATATATAATAGCTTTTTTTATTTGTATACCCAAAATAGCTAAGCGTTCACGCACTATTTTTGTACCTATTGAGTTATGTCCTTCTTTTATTTTTAGTTTTCTTCCCGCACCATTATCTTCAACTGTACAAATAAGTTCTTCTTTATCGTTTTCTTTAAATGAAATAGAAATACGTCCTCTTTTATTACTATTACTTATCCCATGTATGACTGCATTTTCTATAAATGGTTGGATAATCATAGGAGGAATATGAATAAAATCTTTTTCTATTGAATCATCAATAATAATTTCATAATTGAATTTATCATCAAAGCGTAATGCTTCCAATTGCAAATAGGTTTTTATATATAAAATTTCATTATTTAACGTTGTTTTTAATTCTCTAGAATTGTTTAATAAGCCCCTTAATAAAGAGGAAAATTTAGCTAAATATCGTTCGGAATTTAACATGTCACCAGAAGAAATAAACCCCTGAATAGCATTCATTGCATTAAAAATAAAATGAGGATTCATTTGAGCTTGTAAAGCTTTGTTTTCTAAATCGGCTAATTTTTTAGCGAATTTTTGTTCTTTTATTTTTACATTGAAACGATTCCGAATAATAGCGCTTATTATTAACAAAATACTTATTGACAATAAAGTGTAAAACCAAATACTATTATAAAAAGGAGGAGTGAATTTTAATGTTAGAATAGTTGGTGATTTGTTCCAATATCCTGATTCATTTTTTGCGAGTATTTTAAAATCATAATTCCCACGAATAGGTAAATTGGCTAATTGAAATTTGGTATCGGTTGTTTGTATCCAATCTTTATGAATACCTTCTAGCATGTATTTATATTCTATTTCTCCTAAAGATTTATAATTTAACCCCACATAATTTATTTCTAAAAAACTACTATTACTAGGAACTTTAAACATTGTGATAGGAAAAGGAGTAATCGAATCGTTTGTTCTAATTGATTTTATATGAATTGTAGACGTTTTTGTGTTTGTTTTATATTTGCTTAAATCTAAAATACCTAAGCCTTTTTTGGTAGCAACATATGCTTTGTTATTTTTAAATATCAAATCAGTAATCTCATCACTTGGTAAGCCTTGTTTAGATGAAAAATAATCATAGATATACGGATCAGTACTATTAAATCGGTACAAGCCTTTATTACTACTCGCCCAAATATTTTCTAGACTATCAATAATCAACTTGTTAAACTGATTGGTTACTAAACCATCTTTTTTAGTGATATTAAAAACGGTATCATTTTCTTTAAAAACAATACCAGCACCTCTGGTACACCAAACCATATCAAATTTCTGAGTGCTTTTTACTCCCGTTGCTCTATAATTATATAATACATTAGAGTTTTTTTCTATTGTTTTTTTATTCGCATTATATTTCCCTAAGCCATTTTTTCCCGCTAACCAAATCTCATCATTAATAATTTTATAATCTTCAAAAAAGTAAAAATCTTTATTCTGAATGTACATCAATTGTTTAAATTTCTCTTTTTTATATTTAGTTAAAGTCGTAGATGCTCTAATTAACATTGAATTCCTTTTTTTACTAATACTAATATTTGTTAGCTCTTTACTAGGTATAATTAAATCTTGTTTAAAGTTATATATTTCATAACCAGATTGATCAATAATCCGTTTATTTATAATTTTATAATTTATTGACTTACTCCCATAGAACGAATCTGTTTTATAAATAGGTATTGGCTTACTTAGTTCTTTATTGTTTATTGTTATTTTTTGGTACTTACTCCCTGTGCCTAAAGCAACAACACTATCAGATGCTGTTAGTTGGTAAATATAATTCTGTAATAAACCTTCTTTTTCAGTAATTATATTTACATAATTTGTTGGAGTATAAAATACTCCTTTTTGAGTAGTGGCTACCCACATTCCTCCTTCATCATCCTTTAATATACTCGAAACTGTTTCATTGTGAAAGGATTCCTGTACGAATTCAATTTTATCATTAATAAAGTGAAGCTCTTTTAATCCCCCTCTTATTAATCCTATATAAATTTTATTCTCTTCTAAAAATAACGATACAATCTCCTCTTTAAAATTGATACTATCAAATGACTTAGTTACTAGGTTAATTACAATTAAATTATTACCTATTATAGCCGTTCTATAGTTAGAGTTTTCTTTAACTTTAAATTTTTTAGGTAGCCTTTTTTTTGCGGGTATTTTAAGAGCTACCCCCTCTATTAATATTTTGTATAATTCGGCAGATCCAAAAACATGGTCTGTATATGTAATATTTCCTTTCTTTCCTACTTTAAATACTTTATACTCCTTTAAATAATTATCGCACGAATCTCCTTTAAATGTCCCTTCTTTATTTATTTTAATTACCCCCCCACGTCCTCCTATATAAACGGTATCATACTGATCTATATAAAAAGAAAGTACTATTCGTATTAATTCTTGTTCTTTTATTAAATGATTAAACTTATAGGGGTTAAATTTATTATTTTCAAAATAACACAGCGTATTTTTCATGTCTAATGCCCATATTCTTCCTTTGGAATCTTCAAACAATTCAAACACTACATTGTCTACTAAACCATTGTCAGTAGTAAATACTTCAAAGTCATAGCCGTCAAATCGAGTAACTCCTCTATCAGTAGCAAACCACATAAACCCTTTACTATCTTGTAATGAATAATATACTTCGCTACTCGGTAATCCATCTTCTACCGTATAATTTACATACGGAATTACTCCTTGAGAAAAAGAAAGCTCAAGACTAAAGAGAAGAAATAAATAAATTAGTTTTTTAGTCATCGATTCCGTTTACCTGCTAAAAGTAAACTATAATTTACGATTTAAAAATTTAAATAATTTTTGAAATAACACTGTATAAATGAAAGTTTGGAGGAAATAAATGAAAATTCGATCAGATAAAAACGAATACTGGTTTTAAAACCGAATTTAAAATTGCTGATTTTTCAATAAAACCTGACAAATTTTCATTGGGCATACTCAATAGTAGTGGTTTTATGTTACATTGTGTTTTAAATCGTAAATTTCATGAAATACTTATTTTTTTATTACTACCCTTATTAAGAAATGAGGAAAATCTGTTGGGTTTATCTCTTTAAATTCTATTGGATAATCTTAAAAGTGAATATTTGATAGTTCCATAATGTAATTAAGTATGCTATAAATTGAAGATAACCTAACTAATTACTCGTATGGACTTTAATAAATGGACAATCTAATTTATTACAACTTCTTTAAAATAAAAAAGGCGGTTAGTGCTGACTGTCTCTAATTTATAAAATTATAAGTTTTCTTATCTTAATTTACAACCAATTTTATAGTTGCTTTCTTAGCTCCAGATTGCACTTTTATAAAGTAAATACCTGTAGTATATCCTTGTGTATTTAATTCTATTTCATTTGTGTAGTTATATTCTTGAGTAACTAATTGCTTAGCTAAAACATTAAATACGTTTACAGTTACTATATTATAATTTTTTCCTAATTGTATTTTAGATACACCAAAACTAGGGTTTTGAAATATTGAAAGGTTAGCCCAAATGTGTTTTTTTGGATACTTAGCGTTAGGGTACTATAAACTCTTACATGGCCTGAAACATTTCCATCATTTGAAAGGGCACCAATCGTTATGATATCTCCTGATTTATTTATAGAAACTGCTTCCCCAAAATCATCAAGATGTACATCTCAGACAATATCTTGACCTATTTGATTCCAAGTACTACCATCATACACATATATTCTAGCATGTCTAGAACTGTATACAATCATTACCAATAAACAAGCGAAAGGTAAAAAAGGAGCTATTCTGGCAGGAACTAAAGCTGATCCCATCATAACACAATTACTTAAAATACCGAAATCGCTTAGAGATAAAGTGAAAGAAATTACCTTAGACATGGCACATTCTATGAAGATCATTGTAAAAAATGTTTCCCAAAAGCTATTCAAGTTACTGATCGTTTTCATGTGCAAAAATTAGTTTTAGAAACCCTTCAAAATATTAGAATCAAATATCGATGGGAAGCTATAGATAAAGAAAATGAACAAATCATACAGTCCAAAAGCAGAGAAACTGAATATCGATCAGAAACATTTGATAATGGAGATACAACAAAGCAGCTCTTAGCAAGAAGTAGATATCTATTATATAAAGCAACTAATAATTGGACTCAGAATCAATATATACGATCAAAAATTCTATTTAAACAATACCCGGATATCAAAAAAGCATACGATTTAGTACAAGGATTACGAAACATATTTAATACAGCAAACTCTATACAGGAAGCCTATACCAAGCTAGCACACTGGTATAAAGATGTAGAACAAACAAGGTTTAAAGCTTTTAATACTATAGCTAATACGATAACGATTAATTACAAAACCATCTTAAACTATTTTATTAATCGAAGTACTAATGCTTCAGCTGAATCCTTCAATGCCAAAATAAAAGTGTTTAGAGCTCAGTTTAAAGGAGTCAGAAATATAGAATTCTTTCTTTTTAGATTAACCAAAATTTTTGCATAAACACAACAATTGGTCTTGACCCATCCTAAAGTACTATAAAACCTAAATAAAACAAAAAAGACCTACAGTTACCTGTAAGTCTTTAAGTGAGCCCTGAAGGATTCGAACCTTCGACCGCCTCCTTAGAAGGGAGGTGCTCTATCCAGCTGAGCTAAGAGCCCTTAGCATTAA
>Ga0105354_1000296_pt1 | contig 30994 bp, 19 predicted proteins | sample GOMGulsemesocosm_FD_83658 | JGI IMG/M metagenome (GOLD analysis project Ga0105354, IMG submission 83658) | Methane-oxidizing microbial communities from mesocosms in the Gulf of Mexico - GOM9B Gulf of Mexico | ecosystem: Environmental > Aquatic > Marine > Cold seeps | place: USA: Gulf of America...
AGAAGGAGATCCTATAGATTTATCTAAAGGAGGTCGTTTTATGGCGCATCATATTTTAGTGCCTAAAAAAGGAGTTGCAGTTCATATTAATGCATTTAACTTTCCTATTTGGGGAATGTTAGAGAAATGTGCTGTAAACTGGATGGCAGGGATGCCAGCAGTAGTATTACCAGCACCTCAAACAGCTTACTTAACGGAAGCGGTTGTTAGAGTAATTGTAGACTCCGGTATTTTACCAGAAGGAGCTTTGCAATTGCTGAGTGGTATGACTAAGAATATTTTAGATACTGTAGAATCTCAAGATGTAGTGACCTTTACGGGGTCTGCGCATACAGGTCGTATTTTAAAAGCACACCCTAGACTATTGCAGGAGGCGGTCCCGTTTACCATGGAAGCAGATTCATTAAACTGTTCAGTTTTAGGAAAAGATGCCGTTCCAGGAACTCCTGAGTTTGATTTATTTGTAAAAGAAGTTCGTAAAGAAATGACGGTAAAAACAGGACAGAAATGTACTGCTATACGTCGTATTATGGTTCCTGAAAATTTAGTTGAAGATGTTCAAATAGCTTTAGGAAAGCAATTAGATAAAGTTACTATTGGTGATCCTCGATTAAAAGAGGTTCGTATGGGAGCATTAGTAAGTAAGGCACAAGTACAGAATGTTAAAGATCAGGTAGCTAAATTGTCAAAGACAGCTCAGATAGTATATGGTGATTTAGATACTGCAGAAACGATTGGTGCCGATGCTGAAAAAGGAGCTTTTATGAAGCCGGTTTTAATGCGTGAAGACAATCCGTTTACAAATATTGCAGTTCATGAATTAGAAGCGTTTGGACCTGTAAGTACAATAATGCCGTATAAAGATTTAGATGAGGCAATTACTTTAGCTCAAATGGGAAAAGGTTCGTTAGTATCTTCTATATTTACCTATGATAATAAAATTGCTAGTGATTATATCGTTGAAGCAGCTTCGCATCACGGTCGTATTTTAGTAGGAAATAGAGAAAATGCAAAAGTAAGTACAGGTCATGGCTCGCCATTACCACAATTGACTCACGGTGGTCCAGGTAGAGCTGGGGGAGGTGAAGAGATGGGTGGAATGCGCGGTGTAAAACATTACATGCAGCGTTGTGCTATTCAAGGAACTCCAACAACTTTAACAGAAGTTACAGGTATTTATCAACCTAATGCAGATTATAAAGAAACGGACAAACACCCGTTTGCTTATCATTGGGAAGATATTAAACCCGGAATGTCTTTAAAAACACATAAGCGTACCGTTACTGATACTGATATTATAAATTTCGGAAACTTAACTTGGGATCATTTTTATGCCCATACAGATATTACTTCTCTAGAAGGTAGTATTTTCGAAAAACGTACAGCTCATGGGTATTTCATTATAGCAGCAGCAGCAGGATTATTTGTATATCCAAATAAAGGTCCTGTAGCAGCTAATTATGGTTTAGAAGAATGTAGATTCTTACGCCCTATTTATCATAATGATACTATTTACGTGCGTTTAACATGTAAAGAATGTGTTGATCGTGATTCTAGAGGAACAGAATTGCCTAGTGGAATTGTAAAATGGTTTGTAGAAGTTTTTGATCAAGAGGATGAATTAGTAGCTGTAGCTACAATTTTAACGATGGTTCAGAAAAAGAGCCCTTTTGCAGAGATTAATAAAAAGACTATTTCAAGTTATTTGAATAAGCTAACTGAAGACGTAAAACCAGAATGGGGAGATATGAGTGCTCAGAAAATGGTAGAACATTTAGAATATTCACTAAGAGTAGCATCTGGAGAAGTTCAGGATTTTGAAATAGAAACGCCAGAGAATATTTTAGAAAAAGTACATGAGTCTTTATATACGCATACACCAATGCCTAAAAATTATAAGGCACCAGCTGTATTACAAGATAGATTAATAGCATTGCAATATCAGAACTTAGCTGAAGCAAAAGTGAAGCTACTTGAAGCTTATGATGCTTTTGAATTGTACTTTAAAGAAAACCCAGAAGCAATTACTAAAAATGCTGTTTTTGGAATGTTAACCAAATTTGAATGGAACTTAACACATACCAAGCACTTCAATCATCATTTTGAACAATTTGGATTGTTATAATTTTACATAATATATAAAATAATAAGAGGGTAGTGATGTCACTACCCTTTATTATTTATTCTAAAATTTTAAATTCAATGCTTGAATCGGTATAGACCGAGTGTATTTGTGTTTGGTAATCTTTTTCATCTGCTTTAAAAATATTATCAACATAAGTTTGAGGGTTTAGATCTATTAAAGGAAACCATGTGCTTTGAACTTGAACTTGTAATTTGTGGCCTTTTTTAAAGGTATGGAAAACATCTTGAAGCTTAATATTTACAGCTGTTTTTTTGTTTGGGGTAAATGGTTCTGGTTTAGAAAAACTATTTCTAAAGCGCCCTCTCATCACCTCACTTCGTACCATCATGTGATAGTTACTCAATGTTAAGTGTGACTGTATGGCCTCATTATCATCTACTGTATTATGAGGATGAACATCAATTATCTTTACAATCCAGTCAGCTGCAGTACCGGTAGTAGCAACTTTTAATTTAGCCAAGATGTCTCCTGCTAAAGTAAGGTCTTTATCTAATATGTCAGTTTCAAAAACTAAAACGTCTGGTCTTCGTGCAGCAAAACGCTGGTCATCGGTCATATATTTTCTTGGAGTAAAAACCGTTTTTATATCTTCAGAATAGGGTACGGGTTTATTAATATCGCTAATGAAATCTATTTTTATTGACTTTTTAGCGAGACTACTTAATTGTTGCTTGTCAGAAAGGTAAAAGGATTTTTTTTGACTATTTTTTGGAGGCCAGCTGTTATATGATTTCCATTGTTTTTTTCCAGTATCAAAAACATAAGCTTCTGGTAATTTAGATTTTTCTGAACCTTCTCCTTTTAAAAAATGATTAAAGAATTTAGTTTCTATATTTTTTTGGAAATCTAATGAAATATTATCCCCAAAATAATAATTTCCAACAGTGTTTTTTACCTTGTTGCGAGACCAACCTCCGTGAGACCAAGGTCCAAAAACTAATGTGTTGTAATTATTAGGTTGGTGCTTTTCAATTCCTTTATAGGTCTCTAAAGGTCCGTATAAGTCTTCAGCATCAAACCATCCTCCAACAACCATAGTGGCAACAGTAGAAGGAACTTTATCTAAATGTTGTATAATACCTTTTCTTTGCCATACCTCGTCATAATTGGGGTGTTCTATCATTTCCTTCATAAAGAAATCATCAACTAACTCATTATTCGTTTTATCAAAATCAAAATATGTTTTTAAGTTTTTAAAAGGCCCCTTGTCTAAAAAGAATTGATATTGATCTTTAGTTTCCAAATCAGGTAATTTATACCAAGCAGAATCTATTGGCTTGTCTTTGTATGTTCCAAATAAAGAAATAGCTCTAAAGTAACTTAGTAAAAAAGCACCATTATGATGAAAGTCGTCAAAAAAGAAATCACCAATACAAGCTTGAGGAGAAGCAGCTTTTAAAGCCGGGTGTGCATCAATAGTGGAAACTGTAGCGTAATGTCCTGGGTAAGAAATCCCCCAAGTTCCAACATTCCCATTAGTGTTTTCTACATTTTTAACTAGCCAATCAATAGTGTCATAGGTATCGGTAGTTTCATCTGTTTGTTTGTTAGTTTTGTTAGGAATATACGCCCTCATATTATCATAAACGCCTTCACTCATCCAACGGCCTCTAACGTCTTGATAGACAATAATATTCCCTTCTTTCATTAAAATAGGGTTAGGACCTATTTTACTTTTGAATTTATTTACCCCATAAGGTTTACAACTGTAGGGAGTTCGTTGTAATAAAATAGGATATGTTATAGAAGTGTCTTTAGGAGAATAGATTGTAGTGTGTAGTTTAGCACCATCTCTCATGACTATTTTTACTTCTTTTTTGGTGTAATTATCTTTAACAAAAGAGTCTTGTTTTTTATTGGGATTAGTGATGGTTTCAACTGATAGTTTTTTAGCATTTTCTTTTTTGCAAGAGTGAAATGTAACTACAATAAATAGCAGGAGTATTTTTAGATAATTTCTCATGGGGTGTTTATGATTTGATTTTAAAATTAATCTTACTTTTGAGGAAATAAAAATACGATTAAAACTTTATATAAAATGACAGCACCTTACGTAAATCAAAAAATTGAAAATGGAGTAGGAACAATTGAGTTTTTCCATCCAGCTCACAATTCATTACCAGGAGATATTTTAGCACAGTTAGCGGATGCAATTACAGCAGCAGGGACTAATGAAGCTATAAAAGTAATTGTCTTAAAAAGTGGAGGAGCACGAACATTTTGTGCTGGAGCTAGTTTTAAAGAATTAATGACAATTAACGATGCAGAAACTGGAAAAGTATTCTTTTCTGGGTTTGCTAATGTGATAAATGCCATGCGTAAATGTCCTAAATTTATTATCGGACGTGTACAAGGGAAAACCGTAGGTGGAGGAGTAGGAATTGCTTCTGCAACTGATTACTGTATGGCTTCTAAATTTGCTTCAATTAAATTGAGTGAATTAAATGTTGGTATCGGGCCATTTGTTGTCGGACCAGCAGTAGAACGTAAATTAGGATTAACAGGAATGTCTCAAATTGCTATTGATGCAAATACTTTTTATTCTGCAGAGTGGGCAAAAGCTAAAGGTTTGTATGCACAAGTGTATGAGTCTACTGAAGAGTTAGATGAAGCGTTAAAGGCATTTGCTGAAAACTTATGTACTTATAACCCTGAAGCAATGATGGAAATGAAAAAAATCATGTGGGAAGGGACAGAACATTGGGATACTTTATTAGCTGAAAGAGCTGTGATTTCTGGAAGATTGGTATTATCAAATTTTACTAAGGAAACACTGAAGAGGTTTAAATAACAAATAGGAAAATATAAAATGACGAATGTAAAAGTTTTTAAATTAGAGACTTTTATATTTGTCATTTTTCGGTTTTAATTTTTACATTTAAGCATGATATATTCATTTAAAGGATTCGTTCCTGTAGTTCATGAAACTAGTTTTGTACATCCTTTAGCTGCGGTTATAGGAAATGTTATTATAGGTAAGAATTGTTACATAGGCCCCGGAGCTGCTATTCGTGGTGATTGGGGAGAAATTATTTTACAAGATGGAGTAAACGTACAAGAAAATTGCACCGTACACATGTTTCCTGGTAAATCCATCACTTTAAAAGAATCTGCCCATGTTGGTCATGGAGCTATTATCCATGGAGCAAACTTAGGACGTAATTGTATGATAGGGATGAACTCTGTTATTATGGATGACGCCGTTATTGGAGATGAGTGTATCGTTGGCGCTATGACTTTTGTAAAGGCAAATACTGTATTTGAAAAGCGCCAACTGATAGTAGGTAACCCAGCTAAGGCTATCAAAGAAGTTTCGGAGGAAATGATTGGGTGGAAAACTAAAGGGACTCAATTATATCAAACACTACCTGCCGATTGTCATGAAACCATGCAAGCGATAGAGCCTTTGAGAGCCATTCCTAAAGACAGACCTATGCAAGAAGATTTTTATAAAACCCTAAATGAATTTTTGAAGAAATGATGCCTAAAGAACCAATAGAAACCGAACGTCTTATTTTAAGAGAGGTACTTACAACTGATGTAGCAGGAATGTTCGAGTTAGATTCGAACCCTGAAGTACATAAGTATTTAGGAAAGATGCCTATTGTAACTAAAGAGCAAGCTGTAAAAGCAATAGAAATTCTTCAAAAACAGTATAAAGAAAGAGGAATTGCCAGATGGGCTGTTGTTCATAAAGAAACGAATGAGTTTATGGGCTGGTCAGGTATTAAATATCTAAACGAGTCTGAACAAATGAATGAGGTTTACAATGTGTATGAATTAGGATATCGTTTTATTCCTAAGTTTTGGGGTAAAGGTTACGCTACAGAGGCTGCTCAAGCATGGGTAGATTATATGTTTAATGAAACAGGTGTAAAAAGCTTATATGCAGTAGCAGATATGCCTAATAAAGGTTCTGTTAACGTATTGCAAAAAGTTGGTTTTGAAATTACCGGAGAGTTTGTTTTTGAGTGGAAAGGCACAAAATCTGATTGTTATTGGCTTGAACAACATAAGTAATGACATTAATTAGTCTCTTTAAAAACGAACTTAAATATGGTTCCGGGTGTATCTAATTGTTTTATAGACCCGTTCAGTTGTTTGGTGAAAGCCTTTATTAATTTGGAGCCTAATCCGGTAGAAACTTCTTTTAAGTTTACCCCAACACCATTATCTCCAATTATCATTTCATATTCTCCTTCTTTTAATAATTGTAAGTACAGTTTTACAGTGCCTCTTTTTTGGTTAATAAATGCATATTTTAATGAATTCGTAATAATTTCATTAATCATTAAGCCCAGCGGAATCAATGTGTCAATTTTTAAATTGACATTTTTAACTTTAAGGTCAAGAGTTATTTCTTTATCAGTTGCATAGCTATCTAGTAAACCTTTTATTAAGGACTCAAAGTGTTCGTAAATATTAATATGCTGCAAGTCTTCAGATTCATACATTTTTTCATGAAGTTTTGCCATAGAAAGGATTCTTTGTCTAGAAACATTAAATAAATCAATTACCTTTTCATCTTTTATTTCATTCGCTTGTAATCGTAATAGACTATTTATCATTTGTAAATTATTTTTAACTCTATGATGAATTTCTTTCATTAAAACCTGAAGGTTATTGTGTTGACTTATTACTTTGAGGTTTTGTTTGGTCAATGTTGTATTAAGGGTTAATAATTCATTTTCTTTTTTAAGTACTGTTCTGCTGAAATATGCGATAACAACTAAAATAACAATTCCAGCTAGAGAAAAATTACATAAATTAATATAAGATGCTATTTCTGGTGAAACTGGAAAATTACTTTTTTTGTTGAAGTAAATGATTAATAAAATTATGGTTGATATTAGTATGGAGCTATAGAAAGTAATTGCAATATTTTTCTTCCATTTGCCACCAATTAAAAAAACCGCAGGTAACAGAAACATGTAATAATAAAAACCGCTATTCCAGCCTAAAAAATGTGTATGAATGAATATTTCAATAATAACGATAAATGAACCGCCAAAAAATATATGTGATGCATTAACTTTGTTCTTTTGTAATAAGAAGTAACCTGTTAAAAATAGGATAGTAGCTATAATTGGGCTCCAAATAACACTATCTAAGCCAAGGTATAATAAAACACTTAAAATATAGCCATTTGTTAGCACTCCTAAAAGAAGTGATTGTGCCATTATTTTTTTAAATCTATGGTCCATTAAGGAGGTGTTACTTTGGTTAGTTTAATGTTATATTAATATAGGGAAAAATAGTGTAATAAAATATTTTTACACTACATTTAGAAGTATTATACTTTGTAACTCTAGAGAATAAAATAAATGACCCTACAAGAATTACAATTTGATATAGAAAAGGTAAACCATAGCAAAGCTTCAAGAGCTAATGCAGTAACTTTAGTAGTTGATAACCTAGAAGTGTTGCCAGAACTTATAGATCGTGCTTTTAGTAAAGATAAAAATCATTTTAAATATTGTTGGTGGCTGGAGTTTTTAAATCGGCAGTATTTAGAAATTTTGTGCCCGTATATTATAGAAGTGCTAGATGGAGTAACTCATTTAACAAACGATTCGGCCATACGACCTATTGCAAAAATTATTGAACGATTTACTTTAGATTATTGTTCTAAAAATAGGAGTGAAATTATTGATGTTATGATGACGTCAATGGTAAAAGAGAAAATGGTAGAATTATGCTTTCAATGGCTAATTAATTCACAAATAAAGGTGGCGTCAAAAGCCTATTCAATGACAAGCTTATTTCATTTAGGTAAAGATATAAGTTGGATACATAATGAATTACAAATGGTTATAGAACAAAATTATGCTTCAGAAAGTGCAGCCTATCAAGCAAGAGCAAGAATGATATTGAAGAAATTAAAAAAGTGATTTCTTTTACCGATATTTGCAGCCCAATAAGTTGCTAAAAATGATAAATTATATTTTAGAAGAGTTAGATTCTTTAAGAAAAGAATTGATTAATCACTCATTATATAAAGAAGTTAAGACAAAAGAAGATATTCAGTTGTTTACCCAGCAGCATGTATTTGCGGTTTGGGATTTTATGTCGCTATTAAAAGCCCTACAGTTTCATCTCACTTGTGTAACCCTGCCTTGGGTTCCTTCATCTAACCCAACAACCAGACGTTTTATTAATGAAATTGTTTTTGGAGAAGAGAGTGATGTGGATCAAAATGGAGAAACCATGAGTCATTACGAAATGTATTTAGTTGCTATGCAGCAGTTAGGAGCAGATACTTCTAAAATTGAACAGTTTTGCTGTTTAATACAAGAAGGAGCTTCTATTGAAAAAGCATTTCAACATGTAGAAATTTCCGAGGCTGTAAAAGATTTTGTGTTTTTTACTTTTGAAGTTATTGCTACGCAAAAACCTCATGTGATTGCAGCCGTATTTACTTTTGGGAGGGAAGATTTAATTCCGGACATGTTTATTGAAATCGTAAAAGGAATAGGAAATAAGCAAGCAATTGAAAAATTGGTTTATTATCTAGAACGTCACATAGAGCTAGATGGTGATGAACATGGTCCTATTAGTTTAAAAATGGTAGAAGAACTATGCGGACAGGATCAGGTTAAATGGGACGAAGCTTTAAAGTATAGTAAAAAAGCATTAGAACATAGAATAAGGTTATGGAATAGTATTGCTAGTACTATTAATGAACAGAATAAGGCCTTAGTATAATTTACTTTATACCATCTAATAAATGCGATAAATCCAATTCATTAGTTTGTTTTCCGGTAGAAAGTGTAATTAGACTTTGCACGCTTCCTAAATAAGGAAGTAAGGTAAGCTTAGTAATGATAAATTTTTCATAGGCTTCAATATCTTCTACAACTAGCTTAAGTAGATAATCAAAATTTCCACTTACTCTATGGCATTCAATTACTTCTGGGAAGTCATTAATTTCTTTGACAAATTTTTCTAAGTAACTTCTGGTATGACCTTGTAATGTGATGCCAATAAAAACAATTTGTTTAAGCCCTATTTTTCTCTGATTCAACACAGCTACATATTTATCAATATAGTTTTCTTTCTCCAATTTTTTGATGCGTTCAAAAACAGGAGTGGTAGATAGTCCTAAGCTTTCAGAAATACTTTTAACAGTACGATTTGAATCTTGTTGTAATAGTTTTAAAATTTTATGATCGGTAGTATCTAATTTCATTGTAGAATATTATTATAAATTCAAATGTATTTGTCAAAAATAAAGAATAAAACAATTCATACGTGCGTTATTAAGGAATATTATTCTTCACATGTCTTTAAGTACAGATTATTTAAATAAATCAATCTAATCTATTGTATATTTATTCTTTTTAATAAATTCAAAATTTTAAATGACTTTAGTTGAAGTAACTTTACCAAAAATGGGAGAGAGTATCTCTGAGGCAACCGTATTAAACTGGTTAAAACAAGTAGGAGATACTGTAGAAGCGGATGAAACGTTATTAGAAGTAGCTACTGATAAAGTAGATTCAGAAGTACCATGTCCATGTGATGGAGTTATCAAAGAAATTAGATGTAAACCACAAGAAGTTGTGGGAATTGGCTCTGTTATAGCTATTATAGAAGCTTCAGGAGAAGTAAAAGTTGTAGCTCAGAAAAACGGAACTGCTAAAACAGAACAAAAAACGGAAACATCTGCCAAGATAAATAAATCTGAGTTTAAATTAGGAACTCAAGATCCAGATGCTTTTTTATCACCTTTAGTAGTAAGTATTGCACAGAAAGAAGGATTAACTATTGAAGAAGTCCAGAGTATTGTTGGTACAGGAATTGATGGTCGTATTCGTAAGAGCGATGTGATGAATTATGTGAGAAATAGAAAATATGCATTACCTAGTCGTTCACAAGCTCCAGTTGTACAGGCTCCAAAATCAACTTATAATGCACCTCCAATTAAGTTTGTAGAGGGGCATGATACGGTGATTGAAATGGATAGAATGCGAAAGATGATTGCCGATCATATGGTATATTCGAAGCATACATCTCCACATGTTACAGCATACATTGAAGTTGATGTGACCAATTTGGTAAATTGGAGAAATGAAAATAAAATTAAGTTTCAAGAAGAATACAATCAGCGTTTAACATTTACACCAATTTTTGTTGAAGCAGTAGCAAAAGCAATAGAAGAATTCCCAGGGATTAATGCTTCTATTGACGGGAATAAAATTATACAGTATAAAGATATAAATGTAGGTATGGCAACAGCTTTACCAAGTGGGAACTTGATTGTCCCAGTTGTTAAAAATGCAGATTCAAAAGATTTATTAGCTATTGCTACAGATGTTAATCATTTAGCTAATAGCTCAAGAAATAATTGTTTAAAACCAGAAGAAATACAAGGGAGTACATTCACCATATCCAATGTAGGTACTTTTGGAAGTTTAATGGGGACACCAATAATCAATCAACCAGAAGTTGCCATTTTAGCCATTGGAATTATTAAAAAGCGAGCAGAGGTAATAACTACTGATAAAGGTGATGAACTTGCTATTAGAAGTATGATGTACTTGTCATTATCTTTTGATCATAGAGCGGTAGACGGATATTTAGGAGGGTCGTTCTTACGTAAAGTAGGAGATTATTTAGAACAGTTTGATATTCAAAGAGAAATTTAGAAATTATCAATAAGATAAATGGGGAACTATATAGAAAATACTAATTTCGAAAAAGAAAACTATTCTCAAATAGCTTTAGTTAAGGGGGAATATGATAATTGTAGATTTGTGAATTGTGTTTTTTTAGATTCAGACTTGTCTAATGTAAATTTTACGGAATGCGAGTTCCAAGATTGCGATTTGAGTAATGTCAATCTAAAACATACCGTTTTAAATGATGTATGTTTTTTAAACTGTAAACTATTAGGGCTACAATTCAATAATTGTAATGATTTTTTGTTTTCAGTGTTATTTAATGGGTGTAATTTGAATTTGGCTTCGTTCTATCAAGTAAAAGCTAAAAGCACAAAATTTACTGATTGTATGTTACAAAAAGTAGATTTTACAGAAGCAGATATTAGCAGTTCTTTGTTTAGCAATTGCGATTTTAAGAGTGCCATTTTTGATAAAACTATTGTAGAGAAAGTAGACTTCAGGAGTTCATATAATTATGTGCTAGATCCTGAAAATAATAATATAAAGAAAGCAAAGTTCTCAATGCCAGAAGTTTTAGGCTTATTGAGTAAGTATAATATAGAAGTAAAGTAAGATTAACGATTGTAGAAATACGATTTTTGATTATTAAGAAGTAAAATGTGTAATAGATAGTTGTTTGTCTATGTCAAGGAATAATGAGCGAAAAAACGGAAGTGTAAAGCTAAGCTTTAAGTATGAAGTTTTGAAAACGAGTGGTACGGAGTAATTCCCTAGATATAGACTTGACTTTTTGATTTGTTTTGTGTCAAGACAAAATGAATAATAATATTTTTATATATGGAAATGAAATCAATGATAGAAGAAAAGCAGTTAAATAAAAAGATACTACAGCAAGCCTATGCTAATTTGTGTACAGCAAAAGCAATGGCTACGTTGTATGAGGATAACTTTAAGTTAGTATCTAAATATGTGCATGCAACTTCAAGAGGTCATGAAGCAATTCAAATTGCTTTAGGAATGCAATTGTTCCCTCAAGATTATGCATTTCCATACTATAGAGATGATGCAATGTTGCTATCTTTTGGGATGAAACCTTATGATTTAATGTTACAGTTGTTAGCAAAAAAGGATGACCCATTTTCTGGAGGTAGAACGTATTATTGCCATCCTAGTTTAAAAGATGACGACAAACCTAAAATACCACATCAGTCTTCTGCAACAGGTATGCAAGCTATTCCTGCAACAGGAGTTGCTATGGGGTTCTGGTATAAAGAAAATATAGATTTAGATGATAAATCATTAGCAGATAAACCAGTAACGGTATGTAGCCTTGGAGATGCGTCCGTTACTGAAGGAGAGATTTCAGAAGCTTTCCAAATGGCAGCACTAAAGCAATTGCCTATTCTGTATTTAGTTCAAGACAATGGTTGGGATATTTCTGCTAATGCAGAAGAAACTAGAGCTCAGGATGCTTTTGAATATGCAAGAGGATTTAATGGATTAGAAGCGATGACGATTGATGGAGCTAATTTTACGGAGTCTTATGCAGCAGTTGAAAAAGCATTAAAAATAATAAGAGAAGAGCGAAGACCAGTATTATTGCATGCAAAGGTTCCTTTGCTAAACCACCATACTTCTGGTGTGCGTATGGAATGGTATCGTGATGATTTAGAAGAAGCTCGTTCTCGTGATCCATATCCGGTATTGCAAAAACAATTATTAGATGCTGGTTTAACTCAGAAAGAAGTAGATGTAATTGAAACGGAAGCAATTACTTTAGTAAAAGTTGATTTTAAAAGAGCATTAGAAGCAGAGGATCCTTCTCCTTCAGATTTATTTACCCATGATTTTGTGCCAACACCAATTACTGAAGAAAGTGGAGAAAGAGCTCCAGCAGAGAAAGAAGAGGTGGTTATGGTAGACTGTGCCTTATTTGCGGTTGAAGAAATTATGCGTGAGCATAAGGAGTGTTTGTTGTATGGACAAGATGTTGGAGGACGATTAGGAGGAGTGTTTAGAGAAGCAGCTACTTTAGCGCAAAAATTTGGAGATGAGCGTGTATTTAACACACCTATACAAGAAGCTTTTATTGTAGGTTCTACCGTTGGAATGTCTGCAGCTGGATTAAAACCAATTGTTGAAGTACAGTTTGCAGATTATATTTTTCCAGGTATTAACCAATTGTTTACAGAAGTAAGTAGAAGTTGTTATTTATCTAATGGTAAATGGCCAGTGTCTATGATTTTACGTATTCCTATTGGTGCGTATGGTAGTGGGGGGCCTTATCATTCGTCTTCTGTGGAGTCTATTTTAACGAATATTAGAGGAATAAAAATTGCCTATCCAAGTAATGGAGCTGATTTAAAAGGGTTGTTAAAAGCAGCATATCATGATCCTAATCCAGTTGTGTTTTTAGAACATAAAGGATTGTACTGGTCAAAAGTAAAAGGAACGGAAGCAGCTAGAACCATAGAACCATCAGAAGATTATATTCTTCCACTTGGAAAAGCAAATGTGGTGCAGGAAATATGGAAACAAGATAATGAAGAAACAATGACGGTTGTTACATACGGAATGGGGGTACATTGGGCTTTAAATGCTACTAAGGACTTAAAAGAAAATGTAGAAATAGTAGATTTACGTACCTTATACCCACTAGATGAGGAGACTATTTTAGCATCTGTCAAAAAAACTAAAAAATGTTTAATAATAACAGAAGAGCCAACTAATAATTCTTTTGGTAGAGGATTAAGCGGATTGATACAAGAAAAATGCTTTAAGTATTTAGATGCTCCGGTAATGACTATTGGTAGTGAGAATATGCCAGCGATACCATTAAACGCTGTATTAGAACAAACCATGATTCCTTCTACAGAAAAAGTAAAAGTGAAAATAGAGGAGTTATTAGCGTATTAGTAACTTAAGTTCTATTAAAAAGCAGAAAAGTGATTTGTAGAAATAGAGAATTGTTTGTATAGTCGGGTTTTTAAACAGAAATCTATATACACAATAAGACCTACTATAATGTTAGATGAAAAGTAACCAAAATTTCTATATTTTGAATATTTTCATCTGACAGCTGCTTTTTAAGCTCATTATTAAACGTTTCCAAATTAAAGTTGACTAAAGAGTCTTCCATGTTGTTGATTGATTTACTCCATCGACAAAAAATAGTTTATATTAATTTACCTTCTATCTATCTCTTATGATCAATATTTGCTTGAGTAATTATAAGATTTTACTTTTATTATTTATAACAACATGAAGTTCAAATCTGTGAAGCTATCCCATAGTTGGTTTTCCAGTATTAGACTCTTTGTTAGAACAAACTATGATTCCTTTAACTAAGATGATATGATTGAATTAGTTTATGTATTTAATTGATGGATTGTGTTAGGTGTAAAATAATAGAAAATTAAATATCTTGTTTATGAGTATTTGGATAATGGCAATGCATATAGTGGCATAAATTGAAGATAGTTTTGGTTTGACTAACTCTTTTTATTTTGATATGGTATATTCTTGTCAGTAAGCGAGTGTAGAAAATTAACTAAATCCTTTTTCTGTTGTTCAGAAAAGTGAAGTGGTTCCACCATTAAACTATCTATATTTACCGGTTTTTCTATAAAATCATGAGGGTTACTGTAAAAATTAATTACTTCTTCAAGTGTTTTAAATTTCCCATTATGCATATAGGGGGCTGTAAGAGCTACGTTTCTTAAACCAGGAACTTTAAATTTACCAATATCATTAGAGTCTTTGGTAACATTATATCTACCCATATCTTTAAACGTAATACCATCGTATAGGCCAATGTTTCTAAATTCGTCACCTGTAAAATCTGGGCCAAAATGACATTCGAAACATTTAAATTCATCAGATAAAAAGAGATTTCTTCCTCTTTGTTGAGAAGGACTCATGGCAAGGGTATCAATATCATTCATCCAAAGATCATGCGGTGCGCTACCATCGCTCTCTAAACTTCGCTGAAATTCTGCTAAGGCATTGGGAATATTTTCTTTATTAGGTTCTGTGTGGTATATGTTGTTAAATAAATTAAAATACGCTTTGTTAATCTTAACTCTTTTTACGGCTTCTATAAAGGGTAAGTTCATTTCTAGTGGGTTTCCTATGGGCATACTGGCTTGTTCTTCTAAAGAAGCAGCTCTACCATCATGAAAGAAAAACGAACGGCTAGCCATATTCATCACCGAAGGGGTGTTTCGATTTCCTAAACTATCGTTAACCCCGAAAGAAAATGCTTTGTTATCAGCAAAAGCAAATTGGGGTTGGTGGCAATCCGCACAAGAAATGGAATTATCTTGCGATAGTATGGGGTCAAAAAATAGCTTTTTACCAAGAGCTACTTTAGTAGTAATATAATCTTTTTGTATGCTTGTTTTTTGTTTTTGATTACAAGCAACAAAGAGCAAAAGAAATGCTATATAAAGTATATTTTTCATACTTCAAAAATAGGCAAGACTTTGAAGAAAAGAAATAGCTTATGTTATATAATTATTAGATTGGCAAATTTTAATAGATTTATTTAAAATTAATATGATGGGACGGTTTAATAAAGGTTTATAACGGACTTAATGAATAAAATAAAAACTAAAAAAGCCAAAACAACTTCTTGTTTTGGCTTTTTTAGTCTAGTGATAAATGTATTATTTCTTTTCTACTCCTGGAGGATATTTAGCTAAAATTAGTGTAACAAACTCTTGAGTTCGAGCATCTTTTTTTTCAACGTTATGTGTTAAATATCCAGATCCTCTTCCTTGCCAAACTAATTGTTTGTCTGTGGCATTAATTAGGTCAATATATAAAATACCGTTGGTAGAACTCGAAATTTGTTGATTATAACCACTGTACCAAGGCCCCCAACCATATCCAATACCTGCGTTATATATATTTACATTTTTCTCTGTTTTAGTATTAATGTTAACGAGTAAATCAGGTGATTCAGATTTTGTAAATCCTTTAGCGAGCATTTCTTTTTCAATAGCTCTTAGAATTCTCTTTTTATCCAAATCGGAAATTTTAACTTTATCAATTCCTGGTTTGTAAAATGCAAAAGTCTTGTAGTCATCAAATGTTGCCTGTGTATCATAATCAGAAGTTACTCTGACCGATGCACACGATACAAGTGTCAATACGAGCACTAAACTAAATAGTTTCATAAATTTCATAGTATTGCTTTTTTAGTTGTTAAACAAAGCGTTTTATTATGAATACTACTACAAGAGGAATGACTTTTAATCCATCCTGCAGTAGTAATTTACGCTTTTATATGTCAGCAAGTAATTTGTCATCAACCAAGTTAGGGATGGTAACTTTTAAGCTAGGCTCCGATTTCATAGCCCTTTCAATCGCAAAGGTAGCACCTTTATTTCTTGCCCAGTTTCTACGAGCAATACCATTGTTTACATCCCAAAAAAGCATTGATTCTAAACGTCTTCCTGCATCTTTACTACCATCAAGAACCATACCAAATCCACCATTTATAACTTCTCCCCAGCCAACACCACCTCCATTGTGAATGGAAACCCAGGTAGCTCCTCTAAAGCTATCACCAATTACATTATGTATAGCCATATCTGCTGTAAATCGTGAACCATCATATATGTTTGAAGTTTCTCTATATGGAGAGTCTGTTCCAGAAACATCATGGTGATCTCTACCTAATACTACAGTACCGATCTTACCTTTTTTAATAGCTTTGTTAAATGCTTTAGCAATTTTCATACGCCCTTCAGCATCAGCATATAATATTCGTGCTTGTGAACCTACTACTAATTTGTTTTCTTGAGCACCTTTTATCCACTGAATATTATCATCCATTTGTTGTCGGATTTCTTCAGGAGATTCTTTCTTTAATTTCTCTAAAACTTTACATGCAATTGCATCTGTTTTAGCTAAATCTTCTGCTTTTCCAGAAGCACATACCCAACGAAATGGACCAAACCCATAGTCAAAACACATTGGGCCCATAATATCTTGTACATAACTGGGGTATTTGAATTCTCTACCAATTGTAGGGGTTTCTGACATTACATCAGCACCAGCACGAGAAGCTTCTAATAAAAATGCATTCCCGTAATCGAAGAAATAAGTTCCTTTTACGGTATGTTGATTAATTGCTTTAGCATGACGACGTAGTGTTTCTTGAACTTTTTCTTTAAATAGTTCAGGTTCGTTAGCCATCATTTCATTAGCATCTTCAAATGAGACATCTGAAGGGTAATATCCTCCTGCCCATGGATTATGTAATGAAGTTTGGTCAGACCCCAAATCAATATGTACGTTTTCCTGGTCAAATTTTTCCCAAACATCAACAATGTTTCCTAAGTATGCTATAGATACTGTTTCTTTGTTTTCTTTGGCTTGTTTTACACGAGTAACTAATTCATCCAAGTTGGTAATTTTTTCATCAATCCAACCTTGGTCTAGGCGTACTTGAGTGATTTTTGGATTTACTTCGGCACAAACTGTAATACAACCTGCAATATTACCAGCTTTTGGTTGTGCCCCAGACATTCCTCCTAAACCAGAAGTAACAAATAGACTCCCTTTAGGCTCTTTTCCTATTTTTCTGAAGGCGTTTAAAACTGTAATTGTAGTACCATGAACAATTCCTTGTGGGCCAATATACATGTAACTACCAGCAGTCATCTGCCCATATTGTGTTACTCCCAATGCATTAAATTTTTCCCAATCATCTGGTTTAGAGTAGTTAGGAATCATCATTCCGTTAGTCACTACTACTCTTGGGGCATCTTTATGAGATGGGAATAACCCCATTGGATGACCAGAATACATGACTAAAGTTTGTTTATCTGTCATTTCAGACAGGTACTTCATCGTTAATAAGTATTGTGCCCAGTTGGAAAATACTCCTCCATTACCACCATAAGTAATTAATTCATGTGGATGTTGTGCTACAGCATAATCCAAGTTGTTCTGTATCATTAACATGATAGCTTTCGCTTGTTTACATTTCCCAGGATATTCCTTAATCGATCTTGCCTTCATTTCATAATCCGGGCGAAAACGATACATGTATATTCTTCCATAATTATTTAGTTCAGCTAAAAATTCTTTAGCCAATACCTCGTGTTGTTCAGGTTTAAAATAACGTAACGCATTTCGTAAAGCTAATTTCTTTTCTTCATCAGAAAGAATTTCTTTACGTTTTGGTGCGTGATTAATATTGGTTTCGTATGCTTTTACTGAAGGTAATTCATTAGGAATACCTTGTTTTATTAGTTGTTTAAAACTTAATGCAGTTGTAGTTTCCATGTTGTAATTTTAAATATTATCTAGTGTGTTGCGTAAGTGATTGAGCAACTGTTGGAGCTTATTTCTACTGCCATGTAGAGCCTATTAAAGCATTTAACAATAGAAATAGCGTTCCGATAGCTATCGGAATGGGAAAGCACGACTTTTTACGACATAAAAAGACATGCTCAAATAAAAGCTATGGATAACGGATATCAACCCTGTGATATTTGCTATAGATAGCAATTTTATATTTCAGTAGTTGAAAATCCATTAATGCTTCTTTTTTATAGTATTAGTTTTTTTATTGAATCCATATGGGCAATGCCTGCATCCACTTTTACAACAATACCCTCTTTTTAAATGGTATTGTTCTGTGAAGCATTTATAACCTTCAGGAGTTAAGTAATAATCTCCTTCTTCTAATGGAATTCTTTTTTTAATCATCTAACTACAAATATACGGCAATTTTGGTTTGATTATTGTTCCTGTTTGTATATGATTTTACTTTGTAAGTATATTACCCCTAAGGGATATAATGGTATAACACTGTTTCCTCTTATTTTTTTGAAAGATATAAAGTATAAAAATCATGAAAAAATTCACATTTCGCAACAAAAAGAATTGCTAGTGCTGTTTTTTTATTTGTGGTATGTAATAGCGTTTTTTACTAGATTAATGATGTGCAAAAACTGGAGTGTATTTTATAGAAATATATATTGAACAATAAGTTTATGCAAACGAATCGAAATTTATATACTATTAAAATACGTCCTAGGGTGGGGCGTTTTTTAATAGTATATAAACGGATATTTTACTTTTCTAATTTTTCAACTCTCGCTTTAAGACTTTTAATTATTTCTTGCTGTTCTTTTATAGCTTGAGTAAGTAATGGGATCATTTGAATATAGTTTACCATTTTAAGATCCATAGTTTCTTCTTCAAGTTTAGCTAGTTTTGGATTCTCTTGAATTTCCTTTTTTGTATATATGTGAGTATTCAGAGGAATAGTTTTTTCTTTAACAACATAAGGTAGGATGTTTTCTAACTCTTGAGCTAAGAACCCCATTTGAGGCGTCCTGTCTAATCCAGCTTTTTTATATTTTTCCTCATTCCAACGCATTTCATAGGTTTTAGGCTTGATGTTGTCTAGAATATTTAGCGCATTTTTTAAAGGTTTGATATTTCTCTTTAATCTTTTATCTGAAAGATTCCAATAACCACTTCCTGTTGCCGCTACATCACCTGAAGCGAATACAGCCCATCCATTAAGAGTTGATTCTATACCTTGTAACCCAATGTACCCAAAGGTATTAGTTGCATTTTCACTTACTCCACGAACACCAGTACCATTACCAGAAATATCAAAACCAGAAACTCCTGTTGGTCTATTTGCTGCACTACCAGATACGTTAGCAGATACTCCAATTCCACCATCATTATCCTCACCATATATACCGACACCGTCAGAAGTATATCCATTAATTGCGTAAGTTAATCCATTTCCATTGTCTCCGTTTGTAACAGCCGCAGGAATCCAATCAGTATTACCATAAACAACAACTTTATCTATTCCATAAAAGAAGTCATCTTCTCCAATAATTGTTCTTCCTTCGATTGTAACACCTCCTAGTTGAGCCACTGCTGTTCCACCTGTAAAAGTATTACCTATTATTAAGTTACCACCAACTTCTAACGTTGCATCAGTCGGGTTGTTTTCTGCAATACCAACTTTACCATTACTAGCAACTCTAATTCTTTCAGAGTTGTTAGTTTTTACAACAAAATCTTCCGTATCTGTAGTGCCAATAAAGTTAGTTCCTGCTGTGGTTCCTGTATTTCCTGTTACAGACCAGTCAGCACTTCCAGCAGTACCTAGTCTTACCCATAAAGCACCATCATTATAATAGAAACCTGGGGTAACATCACCTGTTGTTGCAGTATTGTAAACAATCATTCCTGCTACATCGGTACTTAATGGGTTTGGGTTTGTTGTGTTTGTTAATGAAACTCTAGGAAGTAGTAAACCTCTTGTTGTACTTACTATATCTAATTCAGCATCTGTATTAGGAGTGGTTGTTCCAATTCCAACTTGTGCAGTTGAAAATAATGGGGTAATTAATAAAATTGCAGATAGTAATTTTATGATCTGTTGGGAGACTGTTTTCATAATTATCGGATAGTTTAGTTGTTATTATTCGGGTAATATGATTCTTAAAATCAGGCGAATATATAAAAAGGGACATATGTTTATTGCTATGTGAATTACTTTTCGGCGTAAAGCATAAAAATGCGATAAAATACAGTATTGATTAGTTTTCAATATTTTAGGTGTTTCTTGTCTGTTTTCAGTGTTTTTAGAGGCTAATGTTAAGTAAGAACAATTAGAGGAGTGTTAGGGTTCAATTTGTTATTAGTTAATTGTTTTTGGGGTATATTTCGCTTTGACTTACATAAAAAAAAACACCCGATATGGGTGTTTTGTAATACTTATTTAAGTGCTAATATTTTTGTTTTATAGCTTTTAGTTAGTGACAGTTTTACTTCTCCGTTCTTTTAGAAACTTTTGCCTTACCATATTTTAAAGCTTTTAACTTTTTTGGGACGTAAGGGAAACGAACATCTTCATGCTTAGATTCAATGTTTCCTGAGTGATCTTTACTATCTGCTCTATTGGCTACAATATGCCATGAAAAAGAGATATTAAACATCCTACCTTTGTAACTCTGTTGTGGATGATGTAATTTTTCGTATTCCTATTACCTAATTGGGGATGTAATGAATTTTAAAGAATAGATAAGATAGTTTAAGAGTAAAAAGTAGCTAAATTAGAATCTATAAAAAGTTTTTAAATCTCCTAGAACTTAAGTATAGGAGATTTAAAAACTTTTTTGTACAAACAACCTCTAACAGTTATTTAGGGTATTTATATATTTTAAATTATTTTCTTTTTTGAGCTTTATTAAATTTCATTTTGCGATCTTTTATTTCAATTTTACTTGGAGCTTTAGGAAGTCTAACATCCTCGAATTTAGAAGTTATATTTCCATTATCATCTTTTCTATCTGCTCTATTAGCAGTTATATTCCATGTAAAATTTGTATTTGATTTACCGTTTAAAAGTTCTTTAACAACGAATCCAGTTTTTGTTTTTTCAGTGACGTAAACTCCGTTACAATCACCTTCTAGTTGAACAAATACTCTAAGCGGGTGTTTACTGTTTACGGTAATGTTTTTTGATATGGTTGGGTCTAAGTTAATTTGAGCTACACCGTTAATTAGTTGACCTTGTCCGTAATCTTGAAATAAAACTTCAGGAGCTTCAGGCGCATACATTATTCTATCAATGTTATTTTCATCAGGTATAATTGTAGACACGGTACCACCTCCAAGTATCTTATAATCAGTACCACCAACATTTAATCCAACATATGCCCAATCATCTGCTGTTTGCTCACCACTAAAATATCCTCCATAATATATTCCTCCTGATGCGTTTACGTATCCGGCAATGTTAGCAGTAGCTTCTAGGTTTATTGTGCCCCCACCTGTAGTACTAGAGTTAGAAAAAAATCCACCTTGTCTGTCAGTAGTGTTGTTTGCATTTGTAGGGTATGTTGATGTTCCATAAACACCAGCTTGATGTCCTGTGGCAACAATTCCTACATTCCATCCATTTTGAGTAGAAAAACCATTACCTGAGCCATCAAATGCTCCACCAGCATTCATGTTTGTCCCCCCTGCAATTGTAGCTTGTTGTCCATAAATTCCAGCAGAGTCTTGGCCTGAAGCATATCCGTTTACGGGAAAGTCGCCAGCAGTTCCTACAGATGTAAACATATCAATAAGTGGGAATGGAGATGCAGCTCTTATGTGTACGTGATTTGTACTGGCATCTACAAAAAACATTTCTGTTTCTCCAGTTCCTTCAACTCTAAAATCGTAATCTTGAGCATCTTCATTTACAACTGTTTCAGTTGTGCCCATTCTCATTCGCTCTATGCTATTTACTTTTACTACAAGTGGTTCTGGGTCAGTAGTCCCAAGGAAATCAGTACCGTTATTAGTTCCGCTATTTCCCTTTAATGACCAGTCAAATCCGCCTGGTGAACCAGCAAAAGCAACCCATCTTGCTCCGTCCCAGTAATATAGTCCCGAGGCAACATTGTTTGGAGATGTTCCTGCTGGTAGGATATTCCATACGAAAGTTCCTGCAACCGGTGCGCCTCCACCATTAGGATTTACAACTGGAGCAGAAATAGTAATATCTGTAAGTTGTACTCTTGGAGGAACTAAACCACTTGTTGAGGAAGAAACTTCAAGTGCTCCATTTGGAGTTGTAATTCCAATTCCAACTTGAGCTGTTAAAAATAATGGGGTGATTAGTAAAATTGTTAGTAACAATTTTACACTTGTTTGGGTAAAAATTTTCATTATTAATCGGGTAATTAATTGATATTCGGGTGTTTGATCTTTAAAATCTCGACGAATATAAAAAATATCCTATATGATTAGTAGGTTAAATATGTTTTTTCGATGTAATGCATGAAAAAGCAGATTAAGTGTTTTTTTTTGTTGATTATTAGTATTTTATGTTTTTTTGTCTGCTTTATGTGTAGTTTAATAGGTGTAAAAAATGTTTATATACCAAAACGAGCATCATTTATATGATGCTCGTTTTGGTGTTTTAAACTCCTGTGAGTTTAATTTACTATGGCTTGATCGGACAAATAAACATTGTTTACTTCATACTTTATTTACTTACACTGATCAAGATTGATTTTTTATTATATATTATAAAATAACTTTTTTAGTTAATTTCCTTCCATCTTGTAGTACTACAGTGACCAAATAAGTACCAGTACTGTACCTACTACTATTGATTCTGTATTCAGGAACATTTAAATTGTTATTGTTTACTAATAAACGGCCATTAACATCATGCATTGTAAATGTTTTGATGTTACTTAATTTTGATATTGCAGTTACTTGATTGTTTGCCGAGAATACTGAAAGTTCATTATTTGTAATTACTTCTTCCATTCCTAGATGCTCATTTTCATTAGTATATCGTAATATAAAACGGTTTTCTTGTAAACCACTTTCTCCATTGAAAGTATATGGGCTTGCTCTTAAATCATGAATTATTTGTAGTTTAAGGTCTTCAATATAAATTCCTTGACTTTGGTCTTCAAATAGACCATCTAGGCTATTGATTGAAAATGTATATTCGTCATTAGCTGGTAATACGGCTTCTAAGTTTACTTTATCAGTATCTATAAACGGCACAGGTCTACCTTGAATTAATAGTTTATGATCATCTACTTTAGAGTATAAGCTAAAACTTGTTTTGTTAATGTTTGTGGCATCAAATAACCTATCTTTTCCCTCGGTAGCTCCAGTTACATATCCAATAAGAATTCTGTTGTACTGGTTGTTCGAATCAGATAAATCTAGCCAAATTCTATGCCTTTCATTTTCAATATTAGAATCGTTTGTTTTGTAAAAACCAGAGTTATCATTTGTTCTGTCTCTCATTGTATTGGTGAAAGTTACTGTTTCTGTAGTTGCTCCTGTGTCCAACATTGTAACAAAAAATCCTTGACCCGCAGGGATTTTACCATTATAAACTCCAGCTCCTGAAGATGCGCCAGTAGAATTATATGTTAAGTAATCGTTAATAGAATAATTGAATACGAAATCTTCATAGAAAGGATCTGTAATTCCATCACTAATTTCAATACCATGTGTCCAAATATGGATAGCTCCTTCAATTTCTGTATTAGCAGTCATAAATGCAATTGCATCAATAGCTGAAGGGTAAGGATTACCAATTACATTAAGGTTGTCATCTTTGTTTGTAACAGCAAGCGCTGTTGGACCTGCATAATCTGCTCCAGTATATGTACCTCTATTTATTGATTTAGTTATGGTTCCGTTGTTTGCGACCCCAGTAAATGTAGCGGTATAATTTTGTGGGGTTGAATTATAGCCATTAGGCCCTCTTACAACATATCCTTTACCATTAATCATATTTTCAGTCGTGTTTTCCCAAACGCCAAAATTACCTGCATACCCTTGAGCTAAAGTTGGGTTCCAATCCCAAATAAAACCTGTGCTTGTAGTAGGTGAAATAGAGCTGACTGGGAAGTTTAAAACTGGTGTTGACCAAAACACATAATCGGTATTTCTAATGTTAGTTGTACGTTTCATGTTAATGTCACCTGTATTTGCTATATAATCAATATGAGTCTGATCTTGAACTTGGATTAAACTACCTGAGTTTTCAATAGTAAATGTTCCAGTAGGATCTACATCAACAAAATTCTGAACAGTTACTGTTCCGTTTGGTTGAATATCTAAATTACCACCGTTTTGGATATTAAGATTGTATGCATCACCATCAACAGTTCCAGTTATATTAGCGCTATAAGTATCTGGGATTATTACACAGTTAATCGATGTAGGTACACCAGCTGGAGACCAGTTGTTAGGGTCATTCCAATCATTAGTGCTCCCCATGAAGTATTTAGTTCTATTCATTAAATTAACAGATCCAGTAGCAGCACATCCATTAGCTAAAGTAACAGAAGCTGAGAATGACCACGTGCCTGAAGATTGTAATTCAGTTGGACTTGGTACTACATATATTACGTTTCTAGAATCTCCAGTATAAGGTATTAAGCCAGCTGCATCTTCAAATATTTGTACTCCTGGTGGATTAGACCAAGTAGCCAATGGGTTTATAGTGTTGTTACCATATAATTGAATGTTATCTACAGCAACACCATCACCCCAGTCAGAGTAGTAATAAATTCTAATTCTTAAGTTTGCTTGTCCTGCAAAGGCATCTAAATTATATGTTAAAAAGTCAAAGTTTGAACCATAGCCCACGTCGTCAGTAATTGTAACTATATCATTTGGCCATGTAGCACCACCATCAGTAGATACTTGTATTTTAATTTCTTCTGGTACTGTTAAGTTATAACGAGAAAAGTACATGTCTAATTCTAAAGTTAAATTTGTGTATGTACTAGCATCAACAACAGCTGAAATTAATTCATTTTCTGTAGGCATTGTTCCGCTATCTGCATTGGTCATTACAAAACTGTTTGTTCCGAATCCAGAAGAAACTGCTGGAAACCACACGTTTTCTGAAGGTACAAAAGTACTCGTTCTTGGCTGCCATTCAGAAATACCATCAAAAGGTGCTCCATTTACAGTAATATTATTTTCTGTGAAAGACCCCATTCCTCCTTCAAAATCTTCGTCTATTAAGTATCCTATTTGAGTCGTAGAAGCAGCCGTTATCTGTATCGGAGGGCTGTTTTCTCCGCAAATAGTAGGTACTGAAGGAGTAAAAGTTAAAGTTGCAGGCGCGTTTAAGAAAGCAATAATACGCTCTCTTTCATACGCTTCACAAGTACCATTATCTCCTGCTACCCAATATACTGTTGTTGTAGCTATAGCTGGAGTAGTCCATGATCCTGTAGCGGTTGTTGCTAAAGGAGCTCCTCCAGTTTCATTTGCGTACCAATTGTAGCTAGTAACATTTCCAGCTCCAGTAACATTTAAATCAACAGTTTCAAGTACACCACAAGATTCTCCATTTGTTATACTTGTTATTTGAGCGTCACAACGTGGTAATACATCAAAGGTATAGTCTTCAGCTTCTCCGTATTCTGTATAGCCAGCTAGTGAATCAAAAGTTTCACAAGCATCAAAATCATAAGCATATGATTCCGTTCCGGCACCAGGATTATTTGTTTTATAACTATTATACATACGAACTCTTAATCTATATGTTCCAATAGGTTGTGTTAATGGTACTATAAAACCAAATGTTGTTGAAGTTGTACCAATGCCTCCAGAGTTATATACTTCTTCTGTAATTGCGTTAAAAACTCCATCTTTGTCCCAATCAATCCATGCTTTAATACGTCCCCTAGAACCTCCTGCTACATAGACATTAATACCCTCGCCTTGCTGCTGTACAGCATTTGGTAATGCAGTATAATCATGATACCCTGAAGCTGTATATCCCGTTCCAAAATTTGTGACATCATTTAACGTACCAATAAATTCAACATCATCGATATAACGTGTTGTTGCTGTACTCGTAGTTGAAGGAGTACAATATGAAACTGACCCTGTAGTAGCGTTTCCTGATAGAGGAGATGTTGTGTTGTATAAAGGTCCTCCACTACAAGTTATGTCATTAAAAGTATATATAAAAAAATAATATAAAGTACTAGGATTTAGTGCGTTTGCTGTGAACGCAGTGTCTCCATCTGTATCAATAACGGTATTTCCCCCTGCAAGTGATTGTCCAATTGTATATGAAGTTCCATCAACTGGAGGAGTAGGAGCTATTCCTGTTGTATTAGCTATTACTAAATAACTGTCAGCAACGGGAGAAGCCGCTGTAAACGTACCGTTAATAACTGTTGATACCGGTGTTAATACCAACGAGGTTGCTTGAGCAGTAGGAGTAGTACAGGGGCCAGTAGAGATAACATTAAGAGTGTAGTCTTCAAAACAGGCCCAAGTTCCTGTGTAACAAGGATCTGTCATTGGACCATAATCCATTCCTCCAATACGCATTCTATGATTACCAACAGTTGCAGTTGCAGGTATGGTAAAAGAGGCAGCTAATGTAGTTGGAGATGCAGCAGTAGACTCTCCTGTGTACATAGTTTCTCCAGGATCTGTAAAGTCATCATCATTATTCCAATCTACCCATATTGTAGTGTCATAAGTATATCCTGTTTCATAAGTTATATCTACATTTAATAAAGTATTTTGCATTCCAGAGCCTATCATAGCTGAATAATCTCCATAAAATCCTGCTTCAATACCTGTAGTATTGTTAACAGTACTAAAAGTTATATTAGTAATACCGTTACCATCTCCACTAGAAGGGGAAGGATTACAATAAGCAAGATAAGGCGCAGTATTAGCTATATTAATTTCGTCTTTAAAAACTCGATCAGTTGTACTGCTTATATAGGAGCTTTCATTGGAGTAATTGTCATCTACAAAGGAAAGTCTAGCGTCAAAACTTATGGAAGCTAATTCACTTAAATAATAAGAATCAAAGTCGGTTTTTAAAATTGTATTTTTTCCGTATGTATAACTAAAGAAAATTGTTAAAAGCAAAAAGGCCGCCTTTTTAAAAAAAGGCATTAGGGTAATTTTTTCCATGGGTAATAAATGTTATTATATCATAAATATGACATATATGTGGGTAAATGTAGCGTCAAATATAAATAAGACTAGTTATATCGTATTAAAACACCATGTTTTTTCGATATAATGTAATTTTAACAGGGTCAAATACATATTTTAAGGATGTCTCTCTAGTTTAAAAGTTGTTTTTGTGCGACTAAAGCGATTGATGAAATGATTTTTTTGTTAACAATGAATTTATAATAAGAGTTATTATGTTGAAGGTATTAGTTTGTGATTAAGTAAGAAAAGAAGAGATGTTGTGAAAAAATAATAGTTATATATTATTGTTTTGAAACCTATTAGATAGCAAGTCATAATTATTAAATATGTAAATTTTAACGACAAAGTGTATTATAAATGTATTAATAATATATTATAACGGATAAATTATCGTTTTATCGAAAAATTAAGTGAGAATACTGTAATGTTGTTTTTTTGATGTTATATTGTCGACATAATTAACTCAAAAATCCCAAACATGATGTTAAAAAATTTACTTCAAACAGTATGTACTGTTGTGTTTTTATTATACATGAATAGTAGTGTAGCACAAGTAGGTATAGGAACTACAACGCCTAATGCAGATGCTCAATTAGATATTTCAAGTGCCAATAGAGGTGTTCTAATGCCCAGAGTGGCTTTAACAAATACAACTAATCCCGCTCCATTGACTGCTGATGTGGCTGGAATGTTGGTGTATAATACGGCAACAGCTGGAGATGTAACGCCTGGGTATTATTATAATGATGGAACTGTGTGGGTAAGTATGACTTCAAGTGGAGCTGCTGCATGGGAACTTACAGGTAATGCAGGAACTACTCCAGGTATAGGAAACAATTTCTTAGGAACAACTGACAACCAAGATTTAGTAATAGGAACTAATAGTACAGAGGTACTTCGTGTTACTGCTCCTGATGGGTCAAATGATCCTAAGATATTAGCTGGTAATGGCGGTAATCATGGGGATGAAGCAGATCCTATATATACCTTTTCTAATGATGACAATACAGGTATATGGTCTGATGGAGGAGATGAGTTTAGTTTAGGAGCTGGGGGGCAAGAAATGATTACAATGGACGAAGGAGCTGGAGAAGGAGATGTGGTTATTGTTAATGAAGATGGTGATGATATGAACTTCAGAGTAGAGTCTAATACAAATACAAGGATGTTTCATGTTGATGGAGGGAGTGAGCAAGTTCAGGTAAATGCTGGAACAGTTTTACCAGGAAGTCATTTGTCAGTTGGAACTCAAAATGGTACCGAGGCTATAAATGTATTTACTTCAAGTACTGGTGATGCTATATATGCTCAGTCTACTAGTTCTGGATATGGAATGTTTTTTATTACTAATAGTGACGCTTCAGTAGGCGTTTTTGCAGATAATAGTAGTTTAACAACAGATTCACAAGATGCTATTATTGGACATGCAAATAATAATGATGGTTTTGGTGGAGGATGGTTTTTGAACTCTAATGGAAATGATGGAATAGGGTTCGGATCAGCTGAACAAGGATATGGAGTGTTAGGGATGAATACGGTGGCATCTGATTATAGTGTAGGTGTTCTTGGTACGGTTCAAAGTTTAGGTGGAAACGGAAGGAACAGTTCGGGTGTGTATGGATCTAATAGTAATGGTACAACACAAAATGCAGCAGGAGCCCTTGGTTATAGACCAAGTGCTGGAGGTACTTATTATGGAGGGTATTTCTTTGATAATAATGGTGGGGTAGATCATATAGATGGAGCAGGTAGAATGAGTAGTTCTTCGAGTTCAGCTGTAAAAGTAAATGTTGGTATGGGAGCTATAGGTGGATTAATGGGAGGATGGGCTAAAGGGTCTGTATACGGTTTTACTACAAAAGGAGATCGCTATAGTTTATATGTTCAAGGAAGAGAATTTACAAATGATGTTATTACGCAATTAAGTGATAATAACAATAGAGAAAGAATAGCTTCTTATGTACCTACTTCTACTTCAGTAGATATAACATCAAAAGGGATGAATGCGTTAAATAATGGTATGGCTAGAATATCTTTTTCAAAGAATTTTAGTAGTATGGCTTCTAAAAAAGATCCTGTAATTGTAACCATTACCCCTATAGGGGAAAGTAAAGGAATACACTTAGTATCAGTTGATAGTAATGGATTTACAATTAAAGAAAATGCTAATGGTTCTTCTAATGTGAACTTTACATGGATTGCTGTGGCTACTAAAGCAGGCTATGAAACAATGTCAAATCCTGAAGAACTTTTAGCTGCAGATTATGATACAAAGTTAAACAATTTCATGATTGATGATAGTATTGAAAATCCTAAAGGACAAGAAATGTGGTGGGATGGTAGTGAAATAAAATACAATGGAACACCAGAATCATCTGAATTTGGGTATAGCAAAGTTAAAATAAAAGAATTATCTCCAGCTCAAAAAAGAAGAGCTAATCAAGGTCTTAAGAAAGAAACAAAAGTTATTGTTGAAGACGAAAAAGATGGAGAATAAATAATCCTCACAAAAGATATCTTAAAAGAAAGCATCTTCTATAGTTCATATAGGAGATGTTTTTGAAATGCTATTGTTTTTAAAAACAATACCTAGTAAGCTTAATGTATTAAGGTTACTACTACTCTTACCTTACCCTAACTATAAAAAAAACACTTATGAAAAGAATACTACTTAGCATATTATTTATGCTGTTTGTCTTTGATTGTTTGTCTCAAACATTTAATTATCAGGCAGCCGCTAGAGATAATTCAGATAATTTATTACAAAATCAAAATTTAGGAGTCCAAGTATCAATCTTATTTGGTGGGTCATCTGGGACAAATTTATATTCAGAATCACATAATGTTACAACTAATGCTTATGGGATTTTAGATCTTCCAATAGGGGGAGGTTCAATAATTTCAGGGGATTTTAATGCTATAGATTGGAGTTTAAATAGTTATTGGATAGAAGTATCATTAGATGTATCTGGTGGTACAAGTTATACTTTAGTAGGGGCTTCACAATTAAGATATGTGCCATTTGCGATGTATGCTGCTTCAGGGGCAACAGGTGCAGCTGGTGTCGGGATTATTTCAACAGTAGATAATGGGGATGGAACATTTACGTTGAATTATTCAGATGGGACTAATTTTACGACTTCAGATTTAACAGGTCCTGCAGGTGCGGATGGAGAAGCCATAGGAATAGGACCTGCTGGAGCTGATGGTCTAGATGGAACTAACGGTCTTGATGGAAGAGATGGAGTAGGAATTATTTCAACAGTAGATAATGGGGATGGAACATTTACCTTAAACTATTCAGACGCTACATCATTTACAACTTCAGATTTAACAGGTGCTGATGGCACTGCCGGAGCTGATGGTGAAATAGGTCCTGCTGGAACGAATGGAGTAGGAATTACTTCAACCGTGGATAATGGGGATGGAACATTTACGTTGAATTATTCAGATGCTTCATCGTTTACTACTTCAGATTTAACAGGATCGGATGGTGCTGACGGAGCTGATGGCGCAGATGGAACAAATGGAGTAGATGGAACGAATGGAATAGACGGAACAAATGGTACAGATGGAGTAGGAATTACTTCAACAGTAGATAACGGTAACGGAACATTTACGTTGAATTATTCAGATGCTTCATCATTTACTACTTCAGATTTAACAGGATCGGATGGAGCTGACGGATCTGATGGCGCAGATGGTGCAAATGGAG
>Ga0105354_1000299_pt1 | contig 30923 bp, 30 predicted proteins | sample GOMGulsemesocosm_FD_83658 | JGI IMG/M metagenome (GOLD analysis project Ga0105354, IMG submission 83658) | Methane-oxidizing microbial communities from mesocosms in the Gulf of Mexico - GOM9B Gulf of Mexico | ecosystem: Environmental > Aquatic > Marine > Cold seeps | place: USA: Gulf of America...
AGGTTTCTTTCTTACCATAGGTCTAAACGCCCAGCTGTCGGTTGAAGCGTTAATCGCTGCCATTCTTATTGTTATGTTATTGCCCGTAAAAGTAGGGTTATATTATTTACTCACAAATATCTTTAAATTACGTGCTCGCACATCATTGTTAAATTCATTCACGCTGACAAATTTCAGTGAGTTTGGATTAATAGTGTGTGCTTTAGCAGCGAGTTCAAGTTGGATTTCTGGTGAGTGGCTTGCTGTTATGGCAATTGCTGTGTCGATTACTTTTATAATTGCTTCGCCATTAAATACACATTCCAATGCAATTTACATAAAAATTGAGCGTTGGTTACTAAAGTTTGAACGAGCAGGGCGTTTGGTTCACGAACAGCCAGTCTCTTTTTATCAAACAAAAATACTCATTTTTGGTATGGGAAGAATAGGTGCAGGTGCCTATGAAACCATTGCACAAAATTACCCAACGTCTGTCGCTGGTGTAGATATAAATCCTGATAGTGTGCGCCGTCATCAAGCTCGTGGGCGCCATGTCATTATGGCTGATGCGACAGATCCAGATTTTTGGTCACGAGTAAATCATTCTCAAGTAGAAATGGTTATGCTAGCAATGCCAAAACATATTCAAAATGTGTTAGCGTTAGAACAATTAACAGCAGCTGGTTTTGATGGACAAATATCGGCAATAGCAAATTACCCAGATCAACAAGCAGAGCTTGAAAAATTGGGTGTGCAAACCACGTATAACTTTTATTTAGAGGCAGGCAGTGGCTTCGGAGAACATGTGACTAAAACCTTATTCATTAATGAAGACGAGAAAACAGCTATCAATAGTTAAGCTGTTTTATAATTTGTTGTAGTGATAACGAGTAAAAAAAAGCCAAACTTACGTTTGGCTTTTTTTATGCTATCAAATGCACATTAGCTGTCGGCTTTATCTGCAGAAGGTCTGTACTTTTCGCACATTCCCATCAGGAAGTTCCGCATCATTTGATCGCCACAAGGCTTGTATTGGCGACTGCCCACTTTTCTAAAGAATGCACTCATTTCTGATTTTGAAAATTTGAAATCAGCTTTTTGCATTATTTCCAATAAATGTTCTTCACGCAGTTCTAACGCAACTCTAATTTTCTTTAAAATCAGGTTGTTATTGATGCGAAAATCATCAGCAATAGGAGCAGGCGCTTTACCATCTGCTGGCAAACCACGATGTTTTATGATCATACCATCTAAAAACTGTGCTAAAACAACATCAGTACACTCAAGAAAACCGTCTTGCTCTTCTTTTAATAATAATGAACTGATAGTTGTTGATTTAATAGTTACATCAACAAGCTTAAACATTTCAACCATATTCGACTCGCGTAAATTAAGCGCGTATCGGAGACGACGTAATACTAGATTATTTATCATGGTTTTTACTCTTTAAAAATTTAGCGCAAAATAGCACAACGAGTCACTATTTAGTACCTTTTTATAGTAAACACGTTAAGCAAACGACTTAACAGTGCAAAATCGCTTACTGAACTAACTAGTATTTGTATTACAAAAGGAAAACGCCTAAGATTCTACACTTTGTTACCAATGAAGAATTTCTTACAATGAACCAACTCTATTTTGTTTATGACTCACATTGTCCGTGGAGCTACGCTTGTTTACCACTTGTTAATGCTATTGCAGATAAATATCCTGAAATTGAACTGCATGTATGGCACGCTGCACATTACGCGGGCAAAGATAGCCCAGGAGTCAGTCAGGTTAAAACAGTAAAACACGATTCAATTGCTAAGTTTTCTAGTGCTTATGAAGCAAATATCGTTAGCAAAAAAGATTCTCAGATGTGTGCCAATGTAATGGCGTGGCTTGAGAACAAACAGCCACAACATGTACTGACAGTGCTAAATGCAATTACGAATAGTCACTTTATTAACAATATCGACATGGAAAGCCGTGAAGATTTTGAATCATTATTAACTGATCTGAAATTATCACCACCAAACAAGGTGTTTAAAGACAAGTTAAGTAATGATGCTGAGTTAATTCTTGAAGACGTTGGTGAAATCCAAGAACTAATCGGTATGCGCTCATTTCCTATTTTACTGTTAGCAACTGGCGACAATGCGGTGTTACTTGACCATTCACATTATTTAAAGCATCCAGCGAAAATTGTTGAAGCTGTTGCACAAGAACTTAATAAATAGAGAAAATTGTGCGGAGTCTCTGTGCATATTCGCACTAATGTACCTGCGAATATGTTCATAATTCACGTAGCGTCGTCTAAATATTGTTGATTAATGACAATAGCGGCTAGGTGATTGAAGAGTTATTGGCTCATTTCTCTTTATTACATAAGTGCGCATAATCTATATTATGTTAAATAGCGTAATTGGTATATAGAATGCTATATTAGAGAAGCCTACTGCAGGCCATAAATGTAAGTATTTAATGTCCAATACTTAAGAGTATTGGACATTAGAGTGATATACTTGCGCCATATTTACTTTATGGTCAATCTAATGTTTGTTACACCTCTTATTGATACTTTTGATAATATCAAATCACAACGCCGAATTTTAACTACGCCTCAATTTTCGGATAGCTATCCGCAGCTTAATCATTTTATGTTAAGTGTTACGCCACAAATCCCAAATGCCCGTGATGAGCTGTCGTTTGTCATGGAATTTTTATATTTAATGGGACGAAAATCTAACGGCACCTATTTACGATTTAGAAATGAGATTGAACGTTGGTGCCTATATTGTTGGCAACAGCGAAGTAAAGGCGTTTTTGAAGCAAGCCGAAAAGATATTGAAGCCTATATTGATTTTGTTTATCAGCCTGATAAAGCTTGGATTGGCACTTCGGTTCAACAAAGGTTTATCACTAAAAATGGACAACAAGTTTCTAACACTAAATGGCGTCCGTTTGTGGTTAAAATTGCTAAATCTCTTATCAAGAAAGATCCCTTAATTACTGCGTCGATTGAACATTACCGCCCATCACAAGAATCATTGATCTCAACATTCACTGCACTTAGCGTTTTATATCAACATGCACAACTGGAAGAAGTTTGTGACAAAAACTATGTGCCTGTTGTTAAAAAAAGTTGTCCATATCTAATAAAACAAGTCCAGCGCAAAACTCCCGATACCTTAAGCCAATTACAATGGGAATATGTATTAGGAATTACAAAAGATGCGGCTGACGAGACGCCAAAATTTGAGCGTAATTTGTTTGTTATTGCCACATTAAAGAGCCTATATTTACGTGTTTCTGAGTTATCGGAGCATCCTAAGTGGTGTCCAAGAATGTCAGATTATTCTGTGGATAATGACGGATTTTGGTATTTAACAGTCTTTGGCAAGGGAAACAAAATCAGAGATGTAACGGTTCCCCCTGCTTACATGCCCTATTTAAAGCGCTATAGATTATCACGGGGTTTGTCATCACTGCCCTCGCCTGATGAAGATTCATCGATGCTAAATAAGTTACGGGGTCACGGAAATCTAACGGCAAGGCAAATAAGGCGTATTGTTGAAGAAAGCTTTGATCTTGCCATTAAGGCGCTGCAAAAAGATGGATTTGAGGATGATGCTAATTACTTAATGGCAGCAACAACACATTGGCTGCGTCATACAGGTGCTACAGAGGATGCTGGTAGTCGCCCACTTAAACATCTTGCTGATGAGTTGGGGCATGCGTCTTCGGAGACTACTGATAAAAACTATATACAAAGTAATATTAAAGATCGTGCACGTTCTGGCCAGCAACGCAAAGTATAAAGGTTACTGGCGTTTATCTTTGGATAAAATTTATATATTCCAATTTGACGGAGGCGCTGTATTAAAACGTGTAATTTCTTTTGTATCGTCGCCCTTAAGTAAATAATAGTCGCCTTGATAAATATTCCAGCGACAAAGGTCTATCGGGGTAACTTCCGATGCGTTGACTGTGCCTACGGCCTTCGCTTTCTCTAACCCTGCTGCTACCAATTCAGAGCAAAAGAATTTACTGAAATCTTCTGTGTTATAACTAGAATCGTTATTGCCCCAGGGTAATTTCTCAAATAAATCCATTGCTGATTTTAATGCTTGGGTGAGATCATATTCAATATCTTTGTCTGCTTGGTTATATAGGAAATTAAAAAAAGCGCTGATATCAAAGTCACTGTCACGAATCTCCTGACTTAATGGTAGCCACCATACTTCGCCATCATAATGCTCAAGCTGTTGGCTAAATCGACTTATACTGACGCCGTGTTTGCCAGTGGACTCAATAATTTGATTGAAAAAAATGTTTGAGTGGGTATCTGCAATCTGCGTTTTTAATATGATGCCTACATGTGATACTTCAGAGAATGTAACAAGTTTTATTATTTTAGAAAAAGCGCTAGAACCACCAAATGCAATCACATCACCTGGCTGCATAAGGCTTCTAGCGTCTGAATAGTTCATTTTTATTGCGGTCATTAAAATCCCTTCCTTGGATGTTTTTTAATCGAATAAATTTACTATATTACTTCCCTTTTGAAAAAGCTAGACGAAAAGCGTTAGGAATAGACAGCTCCGGGTTCGCCATATGATCTGCATTAGGCGTCAATTGGGTCATTACGCGCGTCTTTTTGTGTGCATGTACTCCAAGGAATTTTTTAAAACCATCATATGATGCAGTAAAACGTTGTCGTTCTTTATTTCCAACACTTAAATAGATGAAGCTTGGTGATTTATTAGCCTTGCTATGCTTAATGAAGTCCATTGATAGAGTATCTTTAACTTGATCTTGGCTGGGAATGTTGATGAAACTCGGGCTGAAAATAAAGAATCCTTCAAATAACTCTGGTCGTTGACTTAAAACATAGGATGTAAATGCACCGCCCCATGAATGTCCCATGAAATACTGTGTATTGTTAGTCTTAAAGTCCTGATCGACTCTAAACATCAACTCATCAGTTATGAATTTCAGAAAATTATCGCCATTGCCGAATCGTCTATTATCCCCACGTCCCATTTTTAAATAGTTTGGCGTGAAATCGTAACCACGTCTTATATTCTCTATCGCTACAATAATCACTGGCGGCATTGCGCGTTCACTTGCAAGTTTTTTAGCCGTATCAGCGGCCAACTGATCATCATTACCAGCATCTAACATATAGATTACGGGGAATTTTTGGTCTTTATTGATATCGTAATTGTCAGGTAGATGAACGCGGATTTTTCTTTGTTCTTTTAAGATAGTTGATTTAACGGTGAAATTATCTTGGTCTGCAAAGCTATTTGAGCTTGTAAACGCACTAATACAAATCACGATTAACACACTTAACGATTTTAATGTTTGAACCATAGTTTCCTCGGCTGGTTAGGTTTATGACAACAGAACTCTACCTCAGTTACATCAAGCTAGTATCAAGTTAATTGTATATAAATGTTTCTATTGGCCGTTTGTTATTTAGCCTGAAGCATAGCAGAGCTTGATCAATGTCAAAGCCCCTTCTCTTTTTATAAAAATAGAATATTTGTTTGATATTTATCAATTTGAGCGTATAGTTTCACTAATTACTGAAACTTCAGAAGGTACAATTATAATGAAACTTGCAGCAAAAATAGAATCCTTTGTTATGCATTGTGGTGAAATGGGTAGTCGTTGGGGATTTAACCGTACAGTTGGGCAAATGTATGGGTTAATGATTATTTGTGAAGGCCCGTTAACTGCTGTTGAAATTGCTGAAACACTCAATATTTCTCGCGGTAATGTCAGCATGGGCATCAAAGAATTGCAATCATGGCGATTAATAAGTGTTACGCACAAACCCAAAGATCGTAAGGAATATTATGCCCCAGCGGGTTCCATTTGGGAGATGGCAAATCGTGTATTTGAAGAGCGTCGTAAACGTGAAGTTGACCCTACCTTATCCTTGTTACGAGATAACCTTCTGGACGAACCTACTACCAGCCAGGAACGTTACGCGCATGATCAAATGCTTGAAATTCATGACTTATTAGAAACAATCACCCAATGGGCAGGTGAGCTTCAATCGATGAATCCTGATAACTTAGCGACATTAATGAAACTAGGCTCTGGGGTTAGTAAGGTACTCGATATAAAAGATAAATTATTAAGTAGCGGCAAGTAGGAGAATGTCATGTTAGAAACGTTAATGCTGTCACGGATGCAATTTGCTGCAAACATTAGTTTTCATATTTTGTTTCCTACAATTACAATTGCTTTGAGCTGGTTTCTGGTTTATTTCAAAGTTCGTTTTAACCTTTCAAATGACCCCGTCTGGATGCGAATATACAGGTTTTGGGTCAAAATATTTGCTCTTACTTTCGCTATAGGTGTGGTAACTGGCGTTACTATGTCATTTCAGTTTGGCACTAACTGGCCCAAATTCATGGAAACCGTTGGCAACATCGCTGGTCCGCTTCTGGGCTATGAAGTGCTAACCGCATTTTTCTTGGAAGCCTCATTTCTAGGTATCATGCTGTTTGGCATTAAACGCGTTCCGCCGTTAGTACATACCGGGGCAACTATCATTGTAGCCATTGGTACAACTTTGTCTGCATTCTGGATTTTAGCACTCAATTCATGGATGCAAACGCCACAAGGCTTTGAAATGATTGATGGCGTTGCCTACCCTACTGACTGGTTCGCGATAATATTTAATCCGTCATTTCCTTATCGACTCACGCATATGGTGGTTGCGTCAGGACTAACGGCATCATTTCTTATTGCTGGCATAAGCGCTTACAGATTACTTAAAGGAGATAATAAACGAGCACCCTATAAGGCATTAAAAATTAGTTTATCTGCCGCAGCAATTTTGACTGTGACTCAGGTGTATGTTGGTGATTTACACGGATTAAATACATTAGAGCATCAGCCACAAAAGATTGCTGCGATGGAGGGCGTTTGGGATACAGAGCAAGGTGCACCATTATTGTTATTTGCGGTCGTGGACGAGAAATCACGCACAAATCACTTTGAAATTGCTATACCAAAGATGGCTAGCTTTATACTTACCCATGATCTCAATGGTGAAATAAAAGGGCTGAACGAATTTAAAGGAGATCACCCACCCGTTGCACCCGTTTTTTATGCATTTCGTATCATGGTTGGTTTAGGTTTTTTGATGCTGGCACTGTCTTGGTCTTCACGCATAGTACTGGCTAGAAAAAAGAAACTGCCCAAATGGATGCTTAGAGCCCTTGTATTAATGACATTTTCGGGTTGGGTAGCAACTTTAGCTGGCTGGTATGTTACTGAAATTGGCCGTCAACCATGGTTAGTCACTGGTGTGCTGTCGGTTAAAGATGCGGCCACTGATATTGCACCGGGCAATGTGATGTTCTCATTAATAGCTTATCTGGTTATCTATGTGTTAGTGATGTGGGCGTATTTACATACTATTTTAACCATGTCACGTCGCGCTATCGAAGTTGAAGAAATTGTTGAGCAACAAGAACAACTTAGCGCGCCTTCTCTCCAGCCTAAAGAGGTTTAATATGTTTGATAAAGATACACTGGCTATTATTTACGTGGCATTGATGGCGTTAACTGTTTTACTCTACGCCATTTTAGATGGTTATGACTTGGGGGTCGGTATGCTAATGCCTCTAAATGATGATAAACAAGCAGACACTATGGTGGCGTCAATTGGCCCTTTTTGGGACGCCAATGAAACTTGGCTTGTGATGGCAATAGGCTTGTTACTAATAGCATTTCCAGCTGCCCACTCCATTGTATTTAAAGCGCTATATTTGCCAACGCTTGTTTTACTAATTAGCTTGATATTGCGAGGCATTGCCTTTGATTTTAGAGCCAAAGCCTTGTTCACCCATAAGCCATTGTGGGATAAAGCATTCAAATTTGGGTCATTATTTGCCTCGCTCAGTCAAGGCTACATGCTTGGACAGTTTATTGTAGGTTTTGACCAAGGTTACATGGGCATTGCATTTAGTGTGTTGAGTGCTGTTGGTGTGGCTATAGCATACACCTTGATTGGTGCTGCTTGGTTGGTAATGAAATGTGAAGGCGCGTTACAGCTTAGAGCTATTAAATGGTTTAAAAAAGCACTTTTTATCAGCGGAGCCGGTGTTTTAGCCGTATCTATTGTTAATCCATTAGTTAATAAAGATGTGTTTGACCGATGGTTAGATACACCCGTCTATTGGCTTTTGCCTGTTTTATGCGCACTGTGTTTTGGTTTAGCATTATTTGAAATTAAAAAAATGATAGCTCGAAAATATGCAGATAATGCTAACGATGATCGTTGTTGGACGCCATTTGCATTAACAACTGCTATATTCACACTGTGTTTTGGTGGTATAGCATTAAGCTTTTATCCATATATTGTGCCTGGCACGCTAACAATATGGGACGCCGTTGCTGCACCACAAGCACTAAATTTTCTGCTTTGGGGCGCTATGATTGTCATACCTACCATAGTGTTATATACCGCATATTCCTACCGTGTATTTTGGGGGAAAGTGTCTCCATTACAATATTATTAATCGAAATCAGTTAAAATAAACTACTGTAATAAAAATGCCGCTGTTAAGCGGCATTTCTTTTATCATAATTTAAACCATTTCCATTAATTATGTGATCTTGTTGTGCGAGGAAATAATTAACTAGTACAAGGCGCTAGATTGAGCAATAGCTAGCTATTGGGAATGAGAGCAACGCTGTATTTGTTGATTATAGCAAGTACAAGTGATCAGCTATTAAATGGAATTGGTATTATTCTACTTCAACTATAGGCCTATCTTCTTCTGACCATTTAACATGGTATTTTTTACCGGCAGGTTTATCAACACGCTCAAATGTATGAGCACCAAAGAAGTCACGTTGACCTTGCAGTAAATTTGCTGGCAATGTTTCTGTGCGATAAGAATCATAATAAGCTAATGCAGAACTAAACGCACCACACGGTATGCCAGCAATAGTGGCGTGGGCAATACAATGGCGCCAGTTAGATTGGTATTTTGCTATCTCGCCTGCGAAATATTCATCGAGCAATAAATTGCCCAAGTCAGCATCTCGTTGATAGGCGTCAGTGATTTTTTGTAAGAATGCTGCTCTGATAATGCAACCAGCTCGCCAAATTTTAGCAATTGCGCCAAAATCAATTGCCCATTTTTGTTCTCTTGCTGCTAACTTAATCAGCTGAAAACCTTGGGCATAAGCAACAATTTTTGAGCAATAAAGCGCGTCATGAATTTGTGCAATACATTGTTTTTTAGCATCATCGTTAACAGTGTCAATTACTGGCCCCGCCAGTAACTTTGCTGCACGAACACGAGCGTGTTTTAGGGTTGACAGTGAACGTGCAAAAACAGATTGGGCAATTGTTGTTGCTGGTGCGCCTATTTGCAGTGCACTGACAGCTGTCCAAAGACCTGTACCCTTTTGCCCGGCCTTGTCCAATATGATATCGACTAATGGCTTGCCTGTTTCATCATCAAACTGCTCTAATACTTCACAACTAATTTCCATTAGATAGCTATTAAGTACCCCTGTATTCCACTGCCTAAATATTTGAGCTATCTCAAGAGGACTCATTGCTAGTGAAGTACGCATGATATGGTAGGCTTCACAAATCATTTGCATATCAGCATACTCAATGCCGTTATGGACCATTTTTACATAGTGGCCTGAACCAGCAGGGCCAATGTAAGTAGCACAGGGTTCACCAACGGCTAGTGGTTGAGTATGATGAGTACGTTCAAGTGCTTTACCCGTTTTAGGATCTACTTTTGCCGCAATCGCGTGCCAAACGGGCTCAATTCTCGCCCAAGCATAAGGGTCGCCACTCGGCATTAAAGATGGACCAAAACGAGCCCCGACTTCGCCACCAGAAACAGCTGTCGTAAAGAAAATAAACTTTCCTTTATAGCGTTTCTCACGTTCTATAGTATCTGTCCATAAACTGTTGCCCGTATCGACGATAATGTCATCGGCCTTTATGCCTGCATCAACCAGCTTTATACACACATCATCAACAGCACGACCAGCAGGAATTGACAAAATAATTAGATGTGGCGCTTTAAGCTTACTCAGTAGCTGAGTATATGACTGGCAGGGGATAATTCTTGGGGATTTTGTTGTACGTTCATCGTCATCAGCCTGAACTAGATCATCAACTTTGTGATGGTCCAAATCAAAACAAGCTATTTTATAGCCATTGTCGGCGAGATTAAGCGCTATATTTTTCCCCATGACACCTAAGCCAATGAAGCCGATATCACACAGTGTTTCTTGTTCTGTCATCTTTTAAAACCTTAAATAGATGGATCGAATATTTCGGGAAGTATACCTTAAATATATTTGTAATAATAATACTAAAACGCGAGGTTTCTAAAACATTTTTAGGGTGTTTAATGTGTTTACGATCACTAATTATGTTAATAAACGCCAAATTTATGTAATTAAACTACAGTAACGTTATATTAATACCTAACTGAGCGACTCAATTTAAAACTGTCATACTCTAGTTATGGGGGGCTGATCTGATTGATTTATCAGCAGTCATTTGATTGTAATTATTATATAGCACACTAACATTAGAGTTATTTCTTGGAATAACAAGCGGTTAAAAATTGGTCAAGCTTGATAAATAGTATCATTTACTTACTATTATTTGTTTGAATAATCTTTATTTCTGATATTGTATATTAAAATTTTAAACATCTATGTTACAAGCTCGATATCTTTAATTAACATAGTCACTTATTTAGTCTAAGTGTCAATTGGTTGGAAATGTCTAGCGTAAGATTAAGGCCGTAAATTTTGTCAAGACTCTCTAAAGCACAAACAATAAAAAGTTTAACGATAACAAATCAATTTGCTGTCGATATGCTTTTGCTCAAGACGCCTAAAGAGATTTGGGAATATTTAGCAAAAAATATTGTTCAGAAATTGGGTTTTGATGATGCCGTTATATACACATTGGATAATGGTGGTGAATCTCTAAGTAAGGTTGCAAACTATGAAAGCAAAGAATCTATTTACCAGGTTCATTCAAATCCAGTTATTCCATTTAATGAAGGTGTTATCGGTAAGGTAGCGGCAACACAGCAACCGTTACTCATTAAAGATACTCGCGAGTTTGATAGTTACATTGAAGATGGAGTTTTTAGGCTGTCAGAATTAGCTGTCCCTATTTTATTCCAGGATCAATTACTTGGTGTAATAGATACAGAACATGCAAGTGTCGATTTCTATACCGATTACCATTTGAAAACACTCACCGCGTTAGCATCAATTGCTGCAATTAAGATCTCACATATGCATAAGGTGGATATCTTAGAAGATACCATCGAGAACTTAGAATACGCCAATAAGATCCAAGATGCCCTTTATGAAATTGCTGAACTTACATTTAAAACTAAAAGCATTGATGAGTTTTATCAGCACCTTCACAAATGTATTGGCCGATTAACCTTCGCCAAAAATTTTTTCGTGGCGTTACTTGTGGATGACGGTAATACCATAGAATTCCCTTATGCTGTTGATGAGTTTGACCTTGATGAGCCTGAACTTTTGGTACAAGATACCATTTTCGAAACTATGACTGTTGACCCGGATAATTTAAGTATTACTGGTTATGCATTAGCAAAAAATAAACCCTTCTTGCTTTATGAAGAGGACATTAAAAAAATGCTAGATGCCGATGAAATACATATCGTTGGCAGCATTCCTAAAGCGTGGCTAGGGGTCCCCTTTGGTAGTGGTGATAATAAGGGAATTGTGGTTGTGCAAAGTTATAGCACTGACTTTTTGTTTCAACAAAAAGACAAGCAGCTATTATCTTTTGTCGCTAAACATATCAACAACGCCATCGAAAGGATGCAGGCAAAACAAAATCTATTATTCTTAGCTCTGCATGATTTTTTGACAAAACTACCTAATAGATCGCTATTTAAAGACAGAACGCAGCATGCTTTTTTACATTGTCAAAATAATCGTTCTAACAATATCGCTATTTTATTCATTGATGTAGATAGGTTTAAACAGGTTAACGATACATATGGGCACCATGTTGGCGACAACCTATTAATTGCTATCGTAAAAGCAATACAATTAACACTACGTAAAACCGATACTCTTGCACGACTAGGCGGTGATGAATTTGCCATCTTATTAGATGGCAGCATTGACCATGACACCATTTGCCGTATTACAGAAAATATCATCGACGCGATGTCCCAGCCATTTAACATTGATGGCTTAAATATCACTAGCAGCGTCAGCATTGGTATTTCAACCTATTGTCATTCTATTGATAGTGCTGAAAAACTTCTAATCAACGCTGATCATGCAATGTATCAGGCCAAGTTATTAGGGAGAAACCAATATGTTTTCTTTGATGCCCTTCAGGCACAAAATAAATCGACAAATGTTAAACTTGAGTATGACTTTGACAGAGCCATTAAAAATAAAGAATTTATCGCTAGCTACCAACCGCTGATCGATTTTGATAGTGGCAATGTTATCGGGGCTGAGATATTAGTACGATGGCAACACCCTAAACTTGGGTTACTCTTTCCTGATGTATTTATCCCAATTTTGGAAAAATCAGGACAAATAGTTCAATTAGACATTTACATGTTAACCCTTGCTGTGGAGAACTTAACCACTTGGCGCTGCTGGTTACCTAATACATTTAGATTAAACGTTAACGTTTCAACGTCTGGTTTTGCGTCAGATAAGTTTATTGAATACCTTAAAGAACAACATCAGTTGCCTGGTGATGTTACTCAAAGGTTATGTATAGAAATAACTGAAGAGAGTTTAATTTTAAATGTTAATGCTGTTAAAAAACACCTAGCGATTTTAAAACAACTTAATATACCCGTTGCCCTCGATGACTTTGGTACCGGTTATTCGTCATTAAGTTACCTTCATCAATTCTCACTAGATTATATTAAAATCGATAAAAGCTTCGTTGACAATCTAAACGAAGTAACTGATAAAGTACTGATACTCAGCGCCGTGGTCAATTTAGCAAAATCATTAAATATCAAAACAACAGCAGAAGGTATCGAAACACCTGAGCAGTATAAAAAAATTATGGAAATTGGCTGTGATTTAGCCCAGGGATATCACATTTCAAAACCATTAAGTGACGCTGACTTCAAAAGTTTTATCTTCATGAACTAAGGTTCTTGATGATACTGGGTACATAGGGTAACTCTCAGTTTTAATTTTAATTACTAACTTTTAATAATACATATGAATCAATTACTCGATCTAAATTTTATGGTGACGCTCCTAGGTTTATTTGGGATAGCCGTGTTTGCTATTTCTGGTGCTTTAGATGCAGCGCGAAAAGGCATGGATATCTTAGGCTTTATTTTAATTGGAACCGTTACAGGATTAGGCGGCGGCACTATACGTGACATTCTGTTAGGTAACTTACCCGTCTATTGGATAATGGATGCTACGTATGTAGGGTTATGCATGTTAATGTCAATTTTAACCTACTTTATTGCGCCAAGATTAGAATCACGCACTAAAGCGTTAATTTGGATGGATGCATTAGGTCTATCTCTCTTTTGTGTGACCGGTACGCAGATTGCAGCGTCTCTGGGCGCCCCGCCCTTAATTTGTATCTGTATGGGAGTTGTAACAGCATCTTTTGGTGGGATTATTCGTGATGTTTTATGTGGGTATGATTTAGTACTAGGTAATAGAGAACTCTATGTAACCACAGCCGTTATAGGTGGTTCAATCTATTGGTTGTTTCACTGGGTTGGTGTGGTTGAGAGTGTAGCTATGTTGGGCGGTTTTATAGCGGCATTTAGCTTACGCAGTGCCGCTATTATTTGGGGCTTGTCTTTACCTTCTTACCAATCTAAAAAGTAAAGACGATGAAACGCTATAAGTTGATAACAAGTTTATCTAGTTCGAATTCCTCATCCATCAGTTGGCCAATAATATTATTGCCACATAGATGATGAGCATATTGCATATGAAGGCATCGGACTTTTGTCCAATTTGTGATGCCCCCAATGCCATATTGGTCAAATAATTTAATGAAACCTAGAGCCTCTAAGCGTGCTTTATCCTCAGCAATCATAGCCTCCCAACGATCTTTTACATACTGCTGATGATTGCCATAAAAAGTATCCCTTAACTCTGGTTCATCCATAATGCGTTGTTCAATATGCTTGGTCCAGCCGTTCGTTTCGATTTGGTTAATGGCTTTGTGAAGATCTTTTGAACATAACCAATACATTGTAGGAAATGGTTTATCAGCAACCAAACTGCGAGTCTGTAATACCGTTGGGATAGCATTTTTAGTTTGATGGGCTATTTTGATAATTCCACGAGGGACTCTACCAAGTTGTTGAGTAATAATAGCTAATTCTTGTTCTGTAAGTTGGCAGTTGGACATATCTTTTGAGTTTCGATGCTGTAAAAGCACAATTATACCCAAAATTTTAATGCTTTTGACTGTTATTATTATATGATCTGGTAATATTGCATTTTTTTAAGCAATTAAAATACATTTAAGTTAGGGAACTCGAGTGCAATTACGTTCAATTGATAAAAAACGTTATAGAGATCATTCAAAGAAATCCACTTTTGGAGCTATTGCTATATTGCTAGGCGGGTCTCTTTTACTGTCAAGCGTGTTAATACATTTAGTAGGTGATGTATCAGGCAGTAATTTTAATTTAAATCTTGTAAGCATTATAGTTATGATTGTTTTAATGATCATTGCCTTGATTAAATTAAGGCATAAACCTTTTTTTAGTGAAATGGATTACATGTGGCGGGTTAAATTTGAGTTATCACATATTAATCGCAAAATATCGGCTGTTGAAAAACTCGCAAAAAATAACAATGCGATGGCCTTAGACATACTGGCCTATTATTATCAAGCCACAAAACAAGTATGGCAATTAGATGATAATACGATCAGTATGGAAGAGTTCATTGTAAAAGAAAACAAGTTTAAACAATGGCTTGCAGACGCTAATTATGTCGCCGACGTCAACAATTATAGTCGCACCGAGTTATATAAATTTTAAATATTAAGGGTTCACAGTGCATCAGTTAACGAATGAACAAGAGCAGCAACTATCACATTGGCTTGTTGATAAAGCGCCAACACAAACACTTTGCTTAAATGCCGTTAAAGGTTTCTTTTTTGCCATTATTGCCAGCCCAGACCCTATTGAAGTGAACGAATGGCTGCCTGTTATCTTCAATGACAGTACAGATAATATTCCTGATGAAATAACCATGATTTTAGCCCAGCTTTATAACCACACTAGTGATTTGATCTTTGATGAAGGATACACATTACCAGTGGTCACAGAATTTTCGGACATGGTTGAAGCAAATTTCTTAAGTGGCCACCCTCTTCATGAGTGGGCATATGGCTTTGCTTGTGGGGTTAATTTTTATTCAAATGACTTACTCGATGAAATGCCGCAATCGAGTGAAATATTAGAAACCTTTACGTTGAGCATCATGGCAATGACATTTTTTGCCGATAGAGAAATGGCTCAAGAGGTTGTTGATAGCCAGAATGACAGCAACATTAGTGTGTTCTCGCCGATTATGTACAGCATGATTGGTGATCTTGTGCCAACGTTTGCCCAAATTGTAGAACAAGCAGCGCTAAGTACAGGGCGATATGATGAAGAAGCGACAGATGATTGGGATGATGAATAATCTTTGATGTAATAGCGGCTTAAGTGTTGTATCTTTAAGTAAACATACTTACTGGAGCATAAAAATGCATTTAGATTTAGATATTCATAACTACTATGAAAAACTTATGATAGAGCACCTTGTCTCTTCAGAAAAATATGCATCGTTCGATAAAGAGTTCATGTCTGACGTGTGTTGCTTAGCACTCACCCAGCTACCAGCGAGATACATTAGGCATGAAATAGATATGTCTTTTTACCTGAGTTCACACGACCGCTTGAAGATGAATTACGATGTTTCAAAAGCGGTACAAGCGGCTGTTGAATACCTTGAAAATAAAAATCATAGACCTAACGGATAACCGCAATAGATTGGTCAGCGTATTTAGTCTGGCCATTAACAACCCACACTATTTCTAATCGCCACTTCATGATAGGTAATGCACAGGCACCTAGAAAAACATCCGCTTGGTAATGTGTATTGCTTTTGTCTTGAGTTTTAAATATCAATGGTACTATGCCCATGTCCATTGATATGCCAGTTAACTTCGCTGAAGTAATTGTACCTGAATGCGGTATTTTAACGTCAAATTTGAATAGGTTCTCTGCTTTAATAACAACTGGAAATTCAAATGTGATATCACTTGTCTTAACGCGTTGTTTTTTTACTGGTTCAGCTTGTTCTTTGGGTGCTTCAGAACAGCTCGTCAGTAAGAGTACAAAAATAAAGATAAATGGTTTCATGGGTTGTCCTTAATTGAAAGGTCGACAGTATATCTATTTGAATTGAACATTTCGCATATAAAAACAACAATTAGTTACATTTTGTAAAAATACTTAATAAATCCTCCTCTTCAAATTTCAACTTTGATCTAAATCAAGCTACAATACCGCCGTTATAAAGTATGATAGCGCTGTTCTTTAATATTGGCTAAACCGTAATTAAACCAATATATAAAGCAGCACGGGTCCTAGGTAATAATTCATTAATCATCTAGGTTTTAGTCGAACAATTTTGGTTCGGCATTCACAAGCACATGTAAGCACTGGAAGCAAAAAGATGACTCACACAAGTCCATCACACGCTGATTATAACTACACTGTTGTTCGTCAATTCGCAATTGCCACTGTCATTTTGGGAATTGTAGGAATGGCGGTAGGTGTATTTATTGCGTCTCAGCTATACTGGCCACAGTTAAACTTCGATACACCTTGGTTAACCTTTAGTCGGCTTCGTCCGCTCCATACTAACGCCGTAATTTTCGGTTTTGGTACAAGCGCCCTTTTCGCAACGTCTTATTACGTTGTTCAACGCACCTGTCAAACCAGGTTATTCAGCGACAAACTCGCCAGCTTTACCTTTTATGGTTGGATGGCAATTATCGCAGCGGCTGTTATCTCATTACCATTGGGTTATACGTCGTCAAAAGAATACGCTGAGCTTGAATGGCCAATCGATATAGCCATCACGATAGTTTGGGTTGCGTATGCGATTAATTTCTTTGGCACCTTAATCAAGCGTAAAACCTCTCACATTTATGTGGCTAACTGGTTTTATGGTGGATTCATTTTAGTTGTTGCTGTATTACATATTATCAATAGTGCTGCTATTCCTGTTTCTTGGATGAAATCGTACTCTGCTTACGGTGGTGCTACCGATGCCATGGTTCAATGGTGGTATGGTCATAATGCCGTTGGTTTCTTACTAACAGCTGGTTTCCTAGGTATGATGTATTACTTCGTTCCTAAGCAAGCTGAGCGTCCAGTATATTCTTACCGTTTATCTATCGTTCATTTCTGGGCTTTGATTGCGTTATACATTTGGGCTGGCTCACATCACCTTCACTACACAGCGTTACCAGATTGGTCGCAAACTGTAGGTATGGTTATGTCCGTTATCTTATTCGCTCCTTCGTGGGGGGGAATGATAAACGGAATCATGACGTTATCAGGTGCATGGCATAAACTACGTACTGACCCTATCTTACGTTTCCTGATCGTTTCATTATCTTTCTACGGTATGTCTACGTTTGAAGGCCCGATGATGGCAATAAAAACAGTTAATGCATTATCTCATTATACTGATTGGACTGTTGGTCACGTACATTCTGGTGCTCTTGGTTGGGTAGCTATGGTTTCTGTTGGTGCTTTATACCACATGATCCCTCGCCTATACGGTAATACTAGAATGTATAGCAAATCTCTAATTAACACGCATTTCTGGTTGGCAACAATCGGTACTGTATTGTACATCGTTGCAATGTGGATCTCTGGTGTTATGCAAGGGTTGATGTGGTCTGCTGTAAATAGCGATGGTACATTGACTTATAGTTTCGTTGAGAGTGTTTCTGCATCTATGCCATTCTACCTAATGCGTGCTATCGGTGGTGCATTCTTCCTAGCGGGTATGTTTATCATGCTTTATAACGTTATTAAAACGATCAGTGCGCCTAAAGGTTCATTAATCGAAGAAGAAGCATAAGGAGCCTATGATGTTTAAAAAATTAAATCATGAACGCGTTGAAAAAAATGCAGGTTTACTGGCTGTATTAACGATTGTTGCAATTAGTTTCGGTACCTTGGTTGAAATTACACCAAACTTGTTTCTTGAAGAAACAAACCGTCCGATTGATGGTATGAAACCGCTAACAGCGCTTCAGTTTGAAGGTCGTGATATCTACATCCGCGAAGGTTGTGTTCAGTGTCACTCGCAAATGATTCGTCCATTTCGTCATGAAACTGAGCGTTATGGTCATTACTCGTTAGCTGGTGAGTCAGTTTGGAATCACCCATTCCTATGGGGTTCTAAGCGAACTGGACCTGACTTGGCACGTGTTGGTGGTCGTTACAGCGATGACTGGCATGTTGCACATTTAATTGATCCACGTGATGTTGTTCCTGAGTCAAATATGCCTGGGTTCCCTTGGTTGGCTAAGAACAAATTAGACGGTGAATTAACAGCAGACAAATTAAGTATCTTTAAAAATTCGTTTGACGTTCCATACACTGACGCAGATATTGCAGGGGCTAAAGAAGCTGTAAAAGGCAAAACTGAGCTTGAAGCGTTGATCGCTTACCTACAATCACTTGGTACTAACTTAAAATAGGAGTTCCCATGGATTACGGTACATTTAGAGGCATCGTAACAGTGGGAATGCTGATATTGTTCATCGGCATTTACGCTTGGGCTTATAGCTCGCGACGCAAAAAAGGTTTCGACGAAGCAGCAAACCTAGTATTTGCTGATGAGCCACCAAAAAATAAAGATAAAAATCAGGAGAAGAGTACGCATGAGTAACTTCTGGAGTGCTTGGATTATCGCCGGTTCACTAATTGTCGTTTTCGGCTGTGCATATTTATTACGCATGGTTTTAGTTGACAAAATGGGCAAGGAAGGCGAACAAATGCCACATGAATTTGATGGCATTGTTGAAATGAACAACCCGTTACCACGCTGGTGGACAATTATGTTTGCTGCCAGTATCGTTTGGGGTTTGGGTTATTTTGTATGGTACGGTCTCGGCGGTTATGAAGGGATTGTTGGTTGGAAAAGCGCGAATAAAGAACACTATTCACTTGCGTCTGTTAAAGCGGCTAATGCAAAAACCCGCGCTGATAACAGTATTAACCAGTACATCAATGAACTAGATACTGCTGATGCCGTATATGGTAAAACGTATGCTGAGTATGCAGGTCAATCTGTTGAACAGTTAATGGAAAACGAAAAAGCGTTAAAAGTTGGGCAACGTTTATTCATCCAAAACTGTGCGCAGTGTCATGGTAGTGATGCTCGTGGTCAACGTGGTTTCCCTAACCTAACTGATACTGATTGGTTGCATGGTGGTAGTTTTGCTAAAATTAAGGAAACTATCTCACAAGGTCGTGATAGCAGAACGATGGTATCTTGGAAAGCTGCACTTGGTGGTGATAAAGGCGTTGAGGACGTAGTTGCTTACGTTCGTAGCCTTAGTGGCCGTAAAGTAAATGCTAAAGATGCTGCCGCTGGTAAATTAAAGTTTGGTATCTGTGCTGGTTGTCATGGTATTGATGGCAAAGGCACACAAGCACTGGGTGCGCCTAATCTAACAGATAACATCTGGTTATACGGTGGTTCTACTGCTGCTATAACAGATTCTGTTAGCAATGGACGTATTGGTGTAATGCCAGCTTGGGGCGAGATCTTAGGTGAAGATAAAGTACATGTTATCTCTGCTTACGTTTACAGCCTGTCGAACAAGAAGTAAACATTGTTATTGATAATAAGGCTTCGCTTTTGCGAGGCCTTATTTTATTTTCAAGACATGTATTAGTGTATTACCGTTAGTCACCTCCCCCATTTCAAGCCTAACGCCAATACATTTAAACACTGGAGTTTTCCGTGAACGCAATCGAACCTTGGTATAAACAAGCCTGGCCGTGGGTCCTAATTATCCTTCCATTATGCGCCGTCGTCGCTAGTGTCACTACGCTATTCATCGCAATAGACAATAAACCAGATATGGTTGTTGAAGATTACTATAAAAAAGGTAAAGCGATTAATGTCGATTTAACCCGTCTCGATAATGCCTACCGCTTAGCTCTGAAATTTCGTTTAAGTGTAAATGAAGACAAGATAAAACTAGTGCAAACTTTTGGTGAAACACAAACAGCAGCCTTAAGGCTTAAATTTATTCACCGTACGCTAAAAGTAAATGATTTTGACTTGTTATTAACGGCAAGTAGCAATGGCGAATACGTATTTGATTTAGATAAACCGCTCACTGGAAAGTGGACAATACAACTCGAATCCTTCGACGCTAAGTGGCGTATACAAACCGTGGATAAATTCCCAACTGATATCGATACTTTATTAGATTCAATCGCTAATAAATAATGACCACGCTTAACTATGATTGCTATCACTGTGGTGAGTCCATTCCTAGTGATTTCAAACAAGCAGTTGAAATTGATCAACACAACCGTGACATGTGCTGTCACGGTTGCTGCGCTGTCGCTCAAGCTATCGTTGATAATCAATTAACAGGTTATTATCGTCATCGAACAGAAAAAGGAGCTAAGGGAGAATCCCTAGTTCCAGATGAACTGCGAAACCTCCAATCCTATGATTTAACAGAAATTGAACAGGAATTTACCGTGGAATCCGGTGACAGCAAAGCTGTCATATTAACCGTGGAAAATGTTACCTGTGCGGCTTGTGCCTGGTTGATTGAAAAGAAACTATCCACTATCGACGGCATTCAACAGTGCAGCGTAAATACATCTAGTGCGCGTTTAAGCCTCAAATGGAAAAGTAATGACGTTAAGCTATCTGAAATATTGCTGGCACTGGCGCAGATAGGTTACAAGGCCTACCCCTTTAAGGCCGATGTTGCCGAACAAAATGAAGTAGCAAACACCAAAGCATATTTAAGACGACTAACTATTGCTGGTTTAGCAACCATGCAAATTATGATGTTTGCGATGGCTTCATATTTTGATGTGCTTGGCGATGATGGTGCTGGCAGTCTTAGTGAAGGACTAAGCGGTTATTTTCGTTATGTCAGTTTACTTTTAGCCTTACCTGTTGTGTTTTATGCCAGTTTGCCATTTTATCAAAATGCCGCATCGGCATTGTTTGCTAAACGTCTAAACATGGATGTGCCTGTTTCAATTGCTATTTTATTAGCCTTTTTTGCTAGTGCTTATGCCACTGTAACTAATCAAGGTGATGTGTATTTTGAATCTGTTTGCATGTTTGCCTTTTTTTTACTCTTGGGCCGATATTTAGAACAAGTGGCAAAACGTAAAGCAGCGCAAACCAGCAGTAACTTATTAAAGCTTATCCCCTCTACGGCTACATTAGTGTCCGACAACACTTTAACAAGTGTCCCAGCCAAGACCTTAAAGCGTGACCAAATTGTGTTAGTTAAACCGGGGGAAACGATCCCAGCCGATGGCACCATTTTGCACGGCGCAACCCAGTGTAATGAGTCAATTTTAACGGGAGAGCAGTTACCGGTGAGTAAAAGTGTTGGTGACTGGGTATTTGCAAGCACCATCAATAATGAGCAAGCTATAAAAGTTGTTGTTAAAGAAGAACGCTCACAGCAATTAATTTCCAAAATTATTGCGCTGCAAGAGCAAGCTACAGTAGATAAACCCAAACTCGCCACTATGGCCGACAAATTATCCCAATATGTTGTAATCGGTATTTTGTTGTTAGCACTGCTTACATATATTGGCTGGTCATTTATTGATGATTCACAGGCTTTATGGAATGCCCTAGCAGTATTAGTTGCTACCTGCCCTTGTGCTCTTAGCTTGGCAACGCCGTCTGCCTTCACCGCAGCTACCACCAAACTGCAACATTACGGTTTACTCGCTAAACAAGGTAAAACGTTAGATACATTAACTCAGGTCACTCATATTTGTTTCGATAAAACAGGAACGATGACAACGGGTGAATTCATCATTGATGACATTATAAGTGATATGGATGACCATGAAGTGTTGGGTATAATCGCTTCTCTTGAGTCGCATTCTATACATCCCATTGCAAGTGCATTTAAGCCCTACTTTAATCCTGAATTAGTCGTTGATGATCTACAAACAGTAGTCGGCAGTGGCATAAGCGGTAAGGTAAACAACAAGCATTACACCCTAGGCAGCTTTGAGTTTGTTACATCGCAAAACAATTGTTCAGATAACCAACGTAAATGGTTGGATAGTCCAAGTCACAATTCAATTGATATTTATTTAGCGGTACAAGATAAGATAGTAGCTAAAGTCATTTTATTAGATGAAGTGCGGTCTGGCGGCGCCCCATTAATAAAGCAGTTAAATGAAAGTAATATAGGCACAACACTGTTAACCGGTGATAACTCCGATAATGCTAATCATATTGGCCGATTACTTAATGTAGATAGTATAAAACGTGGTCAAAATCCTAAACAAAAACTTGAGTATCTTAAAACATTGCAACAGCAAGGACATATTGTCGCTATGTTTGGGGATGGTGTTAATGACGCACCGGTTTTAAGTCAAGCTCACTTGTCTTTTGCTATGGGAACTGGTGCCGATATCGCAAAGTCATCTGCCGACATCGTTTTGCTGCATAACGATCTTGAAAAAGTATTTAGTGCCATACATCTAGCTAAAAGAACTAAACGCATAATAATCCAAAACTTTTTCTGGTCACTTGGTTACAACATCACCGCTGTACCTTTTGCTATTGCAGGTTATTTACCGCCGTATATTGCTGCAATCGGCATGTCGCTCAGTTCTATTATCGTGGTGAGTAACTCACTGCGCCTGCTTAAGGATAAAAAATGAATATCATTTTATTACTCATCCCCGTTGCCATAGGCGTTGTAATTTTCGCGGGGTATTTTTTCTTTTGGGCAGTTAAAAGCGACCAATTTGAAGATTTAGATCGCCAAGGTTCTAATATTTTATTTGATGACGATAGACCCACACAATTGCCACCAGAAAAAGAAAAAAAACGGCCGGGCTCCAATGATTAGTCCTGAATATAACTTCTGGGCAGCCATGATGGTTGGTTTACTCAGTGCCGGCCATTGCTTTGGCATGTGCGGCGGCATTGTTGGCGCATTTTCTGCAAATCTGCCAGTTCATCACAGACTTAGTCCGCGGCACCGAATTTTATACTTGCTTATGTATAACTTTGGCCGGATTGCAAGTTACAGCTTTGCTGGCGCACTCATTGGCTATTCAGTTGGATACTTTGCACTTAAATCATCTATTGCGCTATATGTCTTGCAATTAATAGCAGGAATGTTATTAATTTCTATTGGCTTTTATTTAGCTAATTGGTTTAATTTAGTCCGAAAAATTGAGGTTATTGGTAAAGCCTTTTGGCCATATATTTCTCCTTTGGCCAAACAATTCATTCCGTTTAAAAGTCCATTAACTGCCCTGCCTTTTGGCATTATTTGGGGATGGTTACCCTGTGGACTTGTTTATAGTACTTTATCATGGTCTGCAGCATCAGGCAGTGCGACTTCTGGCGCATTAATCATGTTAGGTTTTGGTATCGGCACATTACCAGCCATGCTTAGTATGGGATATTTTTCTCAGGCACTAAATACCCTATTATCAAATAAATACCTTGGAATGATCAGTGCAACCGTTATCAGTCTATATGGTTTAAGCATGATAATTAAATCGAGTTTACGTTTTATAAATTGAACTCGCTCGCTAACCGTTATAATGATAATATTATATAAATTAATCCTATATGTTTAGAAAGGTATGTAAATGAGCAGTAGTTCTTGTTCTGGTGTTGGCAGTATTCATTGTCAAAGTTGCAGTATGTCAGACTTATGTATTCCTTTTTCCTTAAATGACACGGAAATGGATCAGTTAGACAATATTATTGAACGTAAGAAACCCATTCAAAAAGGCCAGATAATTTGTAGTGCTGGCGATAAATTACATTCAATATTTGCTATTCGTTCAGGAAGCTTTAAAAGTTACACCCTAAGCAGCGATGGTAACGAACAGGTAGTAGCTTTTAACTTAGCTGGCGATATCATTGGCTTTGATAGTATCGGCCGCGGCATTCATCAAAGTTTCGCCATTGCCCTTGAAACTGCAATGGTGTGTGAAATCCCGTATGAAACAGTTGAGCAATTATCAGGACGTATGCCCCGATTACGTCAACAGATGATGCGCTTGATGAGTGACGAAATTCTTAATGATCAAAGCATGCTAATGCTGCTTAGTCAGCGAAATGCTGAGCAACGTCTAGCTACGTTTATTAGTTCTTTAGGTGAGCGGTTCGGCGAGCGTGGTTTTTCATCTAAGGAATTTCGATTAACCATGACGCGTGGTGAAATTGGTAATTACCTAGGTCTTACTGTTGAAACAATATCGCGTTTATTGGGACGCTTTAAGCGTGATAGCATCATCGAGGTAGCTGGCAAATATGTCACCATTCTTGATAAGGATGCCCTAGACGAAATCAGCGGCATTGTTCGATAATTATTAAAGCCGATGATTCATCGGCTTTTTTTTGATCTAAATTAGTTTGGGGTTGTAAAGAATTTGTCATAGTATAGATAAGAACAATACTTTAAGAGGCTGAAGTTATGATGGAATACAAAAACTTATTAGTCATGGTTGATCCAACGAAAAGTGAGCAACCAAGCTTGCGTAGAGCTGTTTTTTTGGCTAGAAGTTACGGTGCTAAAATATCAGTTTTATTGTGTGTGTATGATTTATCATATGAAATGACTTCGATGCTTTCACAGGAAGAACGCGATAGCATGAGAAAAGTTGTTATTGAGCAACATCAATTATGGCTTGATGAAGTCATCGAAGAATACAGTGATATTGCCATGAACACTTCTGTTACTTGGCATAACAGACCTTTCGAAGCCGCTATTAAGCAAGTTCAAGCTAACAATCATGACTTGTTAATTAAAGCGACCCATCATCACGACAAACTTAAATCTGTAATATTTACGCCAACTGATTGGCACCTTCTGCGCAAATCTCCATGTGACGTTTTGCTCGTTAAAGATCACGACTGGCCTATAGACGGCACTATTGTTACTGCAATAAACGCAGTCAGTGAAGATAAAGACCATATAAACCTCAACAATAAGGTGCTGCAACATGCCAGCGATATGGCTAAAGTCATTAGTGCTAATGTCAAAGTCGTCAATGCTTATCCCGGCACACCAATCAATATTGCTATAGAAATCCCAGAATTTAATACGGCTGCCTATAATCAATCTGTAAAACAGCACCATGTTGAAAAAACCCATTTACTCGCTCAACAATTTGATATCGATTCCAATCAATGTATTGTTGATGAAGGTTTAGCCGAAGATGTTATCCCTAGGGTCAGTACAACTTTGGACGCAGAATTAGTGATTATCGGAACTATTGGCCGAACAGGTTTATCCGCAGCGTTTATTGGTAATACCGCTGAACACGTGATTGATGGCATAAACTGTGATTTACTTGCTGTAAAACCGGATGGATTTGAGTGCCCTGTTTAATATCATTGTCGTAAAATTGTGATCTTGTTCCATAAGCTAATAACTAATTAATACAAGGCGCTTGAATAAATAGTTGGTGATAGCAAGTACAAGGGATCGCTATTAAATGGAATTGGTATAAGTCTCGTTTAAACAAATAAATTAATTACTTTGCTAGTGAGGTCGCTTATAATAGCGACCTTTTATTTTATGTAGCCAGTACGCCATGCAAAGCACGCAATCATCTACTTTCGAACCCTGTCAGAAAACCCTCAAGAAACTCGATAAAAAATTATCTCGGGCTGTTGGCAAAGCAATCGCTGACTTTAATATGATTGAAGATGGTGACAAAGTCATGGTGTGCCTATCTGGCGGTAAAGATAGCTACGCTATGTTAGATATTTTATTGGCAATGAAAAAGAAAGCGCCAATCCATTTTGATATCGTAGCAGTGAACCTAGACCAGAAACAACCTGGTTTTCCTGAGCATATTTTGCCTAACTATTTAGAAAGTATTAATGTCGATTTTAAAATTGTCGAAGAAGATACTTATTCAATAGTGATGGATAAAATTGAGCCGGGGAAAACAACATGTTCGTTATGCTCGCGTATGAGACGAGGTATTTTGTACAGAACGGCCAAAGAAATCGGGGCTACTAAAATTGCATTGGGACATCATCGAGATGATATGCTTGAAACTATGATGCTGAATATGTTTTATTCCGGAAAATTAAAATCAATGCCACCTAAACTTGGCAGTGATAATGGCGAACATATTATTATTCGCCCTCTGGCATATTGTGTTGAAAGTGATATTGCAACTTTTGCTCAGCATAAAGAATTTCCAATCATTCCATGTAACTTGTGTGGTTCTCAGGAAAATCTTCAACGCCAAGCCGTCAAAGGCATGTTAAATGATTGGTCACAACGTTTCCCTGGCCGAATTGAATCAATGTTCACGGCCATGCAAAATGTTGTACCTTCACACTTAGCTGACCATAGCTTGTTTGATTTTAAAAATATTACAGCGGAGCACATTGTTGATGGTGGAGATACTGCCTTTGACCAAGAAGTTGAGATAAATGTTGAAGTTAAAGATGAAGCGGTTCAAGTCATAGAGTTAACTTAAGTTGCTTTGAGTTAGTTAAAACTAAAGCCACTGCCTTTCGTTGTCAGTGGCTTTAAAAGTTTACTTTTCTAATCTAGGTAATACTTTTAACAATTCACCAACAACTTTAAGCTCATTAGTATCAGCCAGTTCATTAATCGATTCACGTGATATAAACAAGGCTGATTGGCTAATCGTTAGAGTTTCTATAGTTCGGCTACCATTTACTATCAGAACTGAAGCATCATCCCCCTCTACTTTAAAATTTAATCCTGTTACCGATGGCATAAAATAACGTCCTGGCCAGCCCGCTAACCGAGAGTAAAGTGCATCAAACTGAGCTAACCACGACAGCATATTTGCTTTGGTTAAACTTTCTAATTCAAAATCGGCGACTGAAATTTCCATGGATAAATGACAGCCAATACCTTTACCTGTCTTAAAACTGATGGCAGCATGGTCTTTCTTAAGCCCTTTATCTAATGGTAATAATAACGCACCATCCTTGGCTTTAATAACAGTTAACCTTTGTTCACCGTCAGCGAGGCTTACGTTATCAGTCGGACATACATTATTAGTTTTGTTTTCTAATAATAAAAAGTTTAATGACAACTGTGAAAAAGCAGACTCCTTAGAAGTCTTTAAACTTTTATACAGTCCCGCATAGGTAAACGAGGTTTGACTAGCAGCCTGTGATGCAAAAGGTAGGGTTGAAATTGCACATATAAATGCAATTTTTAGGGGTAACTTCATTATAAATAGGCCTTATTTTGTCTTAGCATTTGCAGTAACTCGATAACATAATCATCTCCACGTTCTGAGTAACTAGTGAGTCCTGGTGCTAATTTTGACGCTGTAATTGGTTGGTGATTCGTGCGTAACGCTTGACGAACGTCTCGTAAATGCTGATAGGCATTATGGGTATTTAAATTTCTTAGGTAGCTTGCAATTGAAGCGTCGACACTGGCAAAGACTTTGACTTCATGGCCTGCATCTTCATTTCTGGCGCTTGGCACTAATCCACAGCCTTTTGTAAAACACCATTGGCCGAAGAAATTAAGTCCTAATCGGGAAAATCTTGACGTGCCCCAACCTGACTCGTTAGCTGCTTGAACCATGACTAGGTTCTGTGGAATAACGTCTACTCTATTAAGAAGCTTATCTAATTTGACAAGGGTATAAGCACCGGATTTCAGTTTGTATGCTTCTTGAAGTTTTAAATATCTATTGGGAGCTTCCTGTTGCTCTTGGAAGTTACTTTTTAAATCAAGTAAATATTGTCTATCTAAAGCAATTACTCTGTTGGCTGACACTACGCCGGGTCGAATAAAATTGAAAAATGCCCTTTTCTTTTCAATAACGTTAGTCATGGCAGAGAATGCAGGAATCACATCTTTAGTCGGAAGAGCCTGTTTACCTACTACAACATCAGATTGATTGTGTGCTTCACGATTAAACTTTGCTTTTAGGAAAATAATCACTAGAACCAACAAAGCTGTGCCCGTAATGACTTTTGCAACAAAACCAAATCTCATTTTAAATCCTCTGCTTGTTAATCAGTCTTGTCGTTTGAATCAAATAAAGCGCAATACAGTTGACCCTTTGCATTAACATAAAATGGAATAGTAAAAATTAATGCGATGCCATAAGTGAAAAAAGATAACAAAATTAGCGTGAATAAGATGACGTAAAGTTGAATAATCAGTCCAACGTGTTGATAACAGGTTAAAATTGACTTTTTAACTGCCTCGACCATCGTTAATCGATAATCGCACATCAAGGGTTGAGCCATAGAAATCATCATTAACAGGAAGATGCCTGGAAGAATGAATAAAGCCATACCAATTTGCACGAATATAAATGAAATGATAGCCAAAATTACTATTTTCGCGCTATCAGGTAAAATGGCAAAAATATCAGTAGATCTAAGCGTTAAGCCACGTGATGCTTTCACACCCATTAACATAAATCCGATTTCGATAGGCGTAAACAAAAGACTTATAATAGTCACCATGTTCGCCTTTTTTTGCAGCTCAATTAAGGATGCTTCATCTGAAAGGTCAATGTCTCCTACAAATTTTACAACAGCAAGATTTACAGCAAGTAAAACGACGACAATAAGTGGCAGAAATGCCACAAAATTATTCTTAGTTTGATTAAATGCTGATTGCAGTATGGATGACAATGAAAGACTTGGACTTGAAAGCATATAATATAAGTAATTTTGTTAAAGATTATTCTATTATAAAGCTAAAGTGTTGTTTATAAAATCTTTCCTTTCATTAATGTGATTACTTTTAAAAAAAGCTGTTACAATTTGTGCCTAACACTTTTAATTTTAGTAAGTTACATTAACTATACACATTCTGTTTTGTCCGTTCGCTTTATCTAAAAGCTGAAACAGCAATAACAGTCTATTTTACTAACAATTTATACCTATTGGGATCAACCTATGTCAGAAAAACCCAACCTGTTCATGCGAATCATTACTTTCGTTTGGCGATTAATCAATAATACAAGAAAGTTATTGTTAAACTTGATTTTCTTTATACTAGTGATCGCAATTTTCGCATCAGCCGGTAAAGACAACAATATTCAACCACCAAAAGGTGCAGCTTTAGTTGTCAACATCCAAGGTTCACTAGTTGAGCAGAAACAGCCAACAAACCCACTCGATGAACTATCTAAAGATGTGTACGGCCAAGTTCAAGAAACTGAAACTTTAGTATTTGATGTTATTGAAGCTATTGAAGCGGCTAAAACAGATGACAATATCAAACTATTAGTGATTGATTCTGGTGCGATGTCTTGGGGCTCCCTCGCTAAGTTACAAGAAATTGGCGCCGCGATAACAGATTTCAAAACGAGTAATAAGCCAGTTTATGCTGTAGGTGGCGGTTATTCGCAAGCACAATATTATCTAGCAAGTTACGCCGACAAAATTTTCATGAATCATAAAGGGAACGTATCACTTGATGGTTATTCGCGCTATCGTCTATACCACAAGGGTTTGTTAGAAAAATTAAAAATTAACTCTCACATCTTCCGAGTTGGTACATTCAAATCGGCCTTAGAACCTTATCTACGTAATGACATGTCTGCAGCTGCTAAAACGGCCAATATGGCATGGCTTGGCGACCTTTGGTCTGCTTATGTCACTGATGTTTCAGCTCAGCGTAATTTGAGTCCAGAACAAATTGATCTACCTATCGATGAATTCATACTGGCATTAAAAAATGCCGATGGCAGCCTTGCTAAAACTGCACTTAATATCGGTTTAGTTGATGTTATTGATACAAACCTTAACATTACTAAAGCCTTAGTTGATGTTGTTGGTCAATCAAAAAACAAAATGAGCTATAACAAAATTCGCTTAAACGATTATTTAGCTTACCGCGATCACATGCCTGTCCCTTATAAGAAAGATGCACCTAAAAATATTGCCATTGTTGTCGCCAAAGGCACCATTCTTAATGGCAATCAACCCACGGGTACTATTGGCGGCGCAAGTACGTCTGAACTATTACGAAAAGCACGCTTAAATGATGACATCAAAGCCGTTGTTCTTCGCATAGATTCTGGTGGCGGTAGTGCTTATGCATCAGAGCAAATACGTACTGAAGTATTAGCGCTTCAAGCAGCAGGTAAACCTGTTGTTGCATCTATGGGTAGCGTTGCAGCCTCTGGTGGTTATTGGATTGCTGCTAGCAGCGATAAAATTATTGCCCAACCAACAACTATCACTGGTTCCATTGGTATTTTTGGAATGATTAATACCTTCGAGAACTCTCTTGAAACAATTGGTGTTTATACTGATGGTGTTGGCACAAAAGAGCTGGCTGGCGTAAGCATCACCCGTGATTTACCACAAGGGTTTAAAGAATTAATGCAAGCGCATATTGAACACGGTTACCGTGAATTCCTAAGTCTTGTTGCTACTTCACGTGGTATGACTATTGAGCAGGTTGATCAAGTTGCTCAAGGACGAGTTTGGTCAGGTCAAAAAGCCTTCGAATTTGGACTTGTTGATCAACTTGGTAACTATGACGATGCGATTGAAGCAGCTGCTACTCTAGCCAAACTCGAGTCATATTCAACCACAGTGATTGAAAAGTCTTTAACGCCGATGGAGCAATTCTTCCGCGATGTATTTAAAGCGGGCAT
>Ga0105354_1000303_pt1 | contig 30819 bp, 27 predicted proteins | sample GOMGulsemesocosm_FD_83658 | JGI IMG/M metagenome (GOLD analysis project Ga0105354, IMG submission 83658) | Methane-oxidizing microbial communities from mesocosms in the Gulf of Mexico - GOM9B Gulf of Mexico | ecosystem: Environmental > Aquatic > Marine > Cold seeps | place: USA: Gulf of America...
AACCAGGGTAATTTTTTAAATAATGCTCTAGAATTCCTCTACAACGAACTATTTGTTCATTAGTAATTAAGTTTTGTGCTACAATATGAATACTTCCACCATTAGGAGTTGTAACACTAGTATAACTTACAAAATTTGAGGTGTAGGAAGAACCTAAAGAAGCAGGTACTGAAGTAATTCCTAAATCAACTACTGATGTATCTACAGGTGTTGTTGCAACTGGGGTAATAGAATTTAATACTGAATCATCAGTATTGCAAGAAGCACAACTGATAATTGCACTTATTATTAATGAAGTAGTAATTAATTTAAATGATTTCATAGGTATTTTTTAATTTAAAAAAGGCGTAATAATCTTACGTTAAGAGATACTTAACATAAGATTATTTACACTCTATAGCTAAAATTGTTTTTCAGTTATCGTATATAATTATTTGTTGTTATTGCCTGTATGTTCCATCAGGTAATACCGTAGGGAACTTGTACTGTGTATCAGTTAATAATCCGTATACAGCAGCATCAGTACTCTGTACTAAAGCATTGGTGTTTAAATCCCATTCTTGAGAAATCTCTCCTAAACGATTTTCTTGAGCGCCCAAAATAGAACTCATTGCCCAGTACATATATTCTGTAGTCATACAATCATAAGTACAAGTAGCATCATCATAAGTATACCAAGCGCCATTAGGATATGGATTTGGGATAGTGGTAAAGTTTCCTCCTCTAGCAGTATCCATGGCATTACTTAAAGAAGTACCAGCTCCTTCACCAAAAACAGATGGATAAGCACTTGCATAACCAGCGTGTGTTATTATATGCCATACTTCTTCTAAAGTAGCATCAAATTGTCCTATATGTCCGTTTGTGTGCCAAACAGGAATAGTTTCATCATTTCCTAAATCCTGTCCTTCAGCGTTATCTGGCATGTTTATAGTATTTTGATCTGATTCTGATTTCCACATAAACATAAAGGCATTGTTTGCTAACATGGCATCTAAAACTGTTTGGTTATCAACGGTTTCGTCTTCGTTATTGTCTAAATATTGTGCCATAATATTCGCCGCATGAAATAGTTTAGCATCTTCTACAGTTGCTACAGCATAAATAGGAATTCCGAACACTACAATTTTTCTATTAAAACCAGTATATGCAGCATCGGTATTGGCTACAATTGTAAAATTTGGGTCAGTTTCAGGATTTATTCCTACATTATTATTGGTGTTTGGAAGAGGAGTTAATACTGAATCATCTTTTGAACATGATGCGCAACTCAATAATATACTTAAAGAGAATAAGCCGAATACTTTTAAATAGGTTTTCATAACATATAAATTTATGGGTTGAGACAAATTAACGTAACATCATTTATTTGTATTGCCATTTATGTCTTCAAAAAAGTCCGAATAGAAGTAAATGGACTATTTTATACTCATTTCGTACTGCTTAGGCGTCATCCCTTCTAGTTTTTTAAAGGAACTGTAAAAGGTTGATTTTGAAGAAAATCCCGCTTCGTGCGCTAAACCTAACAGGCTTAATTGAGCAGCTTTTGGTGATTGAGTCAATTTTTTAAATTCTGCGACTCTAAATGAATTTATAAGTTGATAAAAATTAGTTTGAGTATTTATAATTCTTGATAACTCTTTCTCTTTAATGCCTAAATCAATCGTAAGACTTCTTAAGTTTAAGTTAGGGTTGATGTATAACTTATCTTCAGCTATTTGCTTTTTAATACTATTGAAATCAGCCAAATTACTTTCATTAGTAATAATTATTTCTTCAATAGAAAGTGTTTGTTCAATAGGGGTCTTTTCTTTAAATAAGGTATGGTTAAAAATTTCCGGTTGTGCCATTCCTTTATACCCTATCCAATATACCAATACACAAGTAGCGAAGGTTGATACAGTTGCAAAAATATCAGGTAATTCTTGATTAAAAAAACCAACTAGATCTTCCGTAATCCAAAGTAAATGAAACCCTATAAATACATATAGAATGCTTTTTATCCACCATAAGGTTTTTTGATCTAAATCAGAATAGTAATTCACGATATTATTTTCATGTAGCTTTAAAAATTTAAACGTATAATAAATAATTCCAATATTAAAAGTGTATTCTAATAATCGAATAAATAATGGTTCTTCCTCAAAGAAAAGAACTATAAGAACGATGTTAAATGTAATTGCTGGAAATGTTAAAAACCATAGTTTTTTTTGAATACTTCCTGTAATGTTTTGTTGTACATAAAAGAGTAGGAAAACCATAGTTAATAAACTAGTCTGTATAGGTATATCAATACTAAATGAGTTAACCTCTGTAAGAACATCGCTAAAAACCTGCATGATTTCTAAGGCTAAACTCAATAAAAAAAGGCCGAGATATCTATTTGATTTTGGCGCTTTAAACAAAAAAACAAAACCTAAAACTGTAGCGGTAGTAAAAGCCATCAGGTCTATAATTTGTATAAATTCCAAAGTAATTTGCATGCAGAAATGGTCTTTAGGGGTCTAAAATAGGTGTTAATTTAAGAATTTGAATCCGTATAGGTTAAAAATAAAACACTATTTTAGCAACAATACCGTTGTATTAACAACAATACCCTGAATGATTATGATGTTAAGATATATAAAAATAGGAATACTTTTTATAGCAATAAATTCTTTTGCTCAAGAAAAAGTGAATGATACCATTGCTGTACAAACAGCAATAAAAGATAGTATAACAAGTGTAATTAAAGACACACTACAAGTTAAAAAAGATACTCTAGTAGTTGTAAAAGAGAATACTTCAATAAAAGAATCGGACTTAGTTGTTAAAACTACTGACACCATACCAAAAGATTCTTTGCAAGTAGCTTTTTTAAAATTTAAGGCGAGTTTAAAAGAAAAACCAGATTATACATATGCAGCAACAATAGATAGTTTGTGGTTAAAAGAATTGTATAGTAATGATTTGTATGACTCTATTCATCACATAAGAAAAAGCATAAGTGCAGATACTATTTATTATCCTGAATTAACAAAAGATACTTTAATTGCGCGTTTAAAACGATTGAATGACAGAACTCCTTTTAATATTGAGTACAACCCAATATTAGAAAGTGTGATCAAACGGTTTTTGAAAAATCGTCAACAATCATTACAACGTCTAATGGCATTGAGTGAATATTATTTTCCACATTTTGAAAAAGAGTTGGATGCTCATAACATGCCTTTGGAAATAAAATATTTAGCCATTGTAGAATCTGCTTTAAACCCACGTGCTAAATCTAGAGTTGGTGCTACAGGACTATGGCAGTTTATGTATGCTACCGGTAAAGAACATGGTTTAAATGTAAGTTCTTATGTAGATGAGCGAAGTGATTTAGATAAATCAACCAAAGCAGCATGTGAATATTTAATGCGAGTATATAAAATATTTGGTGATTGGGACTTGGCTTTAGCCTCATACAATTCTGGACCAGGAAACGTGTCTAAAGCAATCCGTCGTTCTGGAGGAAAGCAAAATTATTGGAATATTCGTTCTTTTTTACCAAGAGAGACTGCTGGGTATGTGCCTATTTTTCAAGCTACAATGTATGTTTTTGAATATGCAAAGGAACATAATTTAAGGGCAGATATTCCGGAGCATCAATATTTTGAAGTTGATACGATTCGTGTAAAAAAGAAATTAGCCTTGGAGCATGTATCTGAGTTATTAAATATTAAAATGGAAGATTTGCAGTTTATGAATCCTTCCTATAAAATGGATGTGATTCCTGTGGTTAAAGGAGAAGATTATCTTTTACGTTTACCAAAAACACATATCGGAAATTTTGTTACTCATGAAGAAGCTATTTATGCATATGCTGATACGGAGTTTAATAAACGAGAAAAACCATTACCAGAATTAGTTAAAACATCTAATAGAATACGTTATAAAGTACGCTCAGGTGATTTCTTAGGTAAAATAGCCCGTAAATATAGTGTTAAAGTAAGCTCCATAAAGCGTTGGAATGGTTTACGTTCTAATAGCTTGAAAATAGGACAACGTTTAATTATTTACCCAAGACACCCACAAAAAGTCGTTAGTAAAAAAGCAACGACTATAACAAAGAAAAGCCCTTCGAAAAAAATGTCCACTTCGGGGAGTTATGTTGTAAAAACAGGAGATACCTTATATGGTATTGCAAGGAGTTTCCCTGGGATATCGGCTGATAATATAAAAACACACAACAAACTAACTAACATCGGGTTAAAGCCAGGAATGGTTTTAAAAATACCAAAAGGTTAATTTGGTACAACATTTGATATCAAAGAATAACCTAACCAATTTAAAAAACAAACATGCTTCATAAAAATCTATTCATATTCGCTTTAGCACTAGTGTTATTTTCTTGTAAAAACGATACTAAAAAGGAGGAACGCTACCTACCTGCTTCAGGAGGAACTACGAATACCTTAACCATTGTTTCTGATGATAGTTTATGGAGTGGTGAAGTGGGAGATGCTACTAGAGCTATTTTTGCGGCACCAGTCTATGGTTTACCTCAAGGAGAACCCATTTTCACGTTAAAACAAATGAAGCCAATAGCATTTCATGATTTTGTACAAAAAAGTAGAACTTTTGTTGAGCTTAAAAAAGGAAGCCCTAAAGGGATTAAAATTGTTAATGATGTATATGCTAAACCACAGCTAGGTATTATTATCACTGGTAAAAATAATGAGGAATTAAAAGCTGTTTTAAAAGAAAACGCAACTTTAATGACTGATAAAATTAAGTCTGTTGAGTTAACCCATAAGGTTGCAGAAATGGCAAAAAACCCTTTGGATATAGCTGAGGTTTCTGAAGTATTCGGAATAGATTTAACAGTATTGTTTAGCTATAGAATAGCAAAGAAAACAGATAACTTTATGTGGCTTCGTAAAGAAATTAAAACGGGAGATATGAATTTAATGATTTATGAATTGCCTTATGGAACTATCAAAAATGATAGCATAGCAATTAATAATATTGTTAAATTACGCGATTCGATAGGTAAGACACATATTCCTGGGGCAGTAAAAAATTCCTATATGATAACAGAAAAACATTTTTCCCCATACTTAGGAAAAACAACTATTGATGGTATGTCTGTATTAGAAACTCGTGGAGTTTGGGATGTGAAAAATGATTTTATGGCAGGTCCATTTATCAACTATATCATTGATGATAAAAAAAATAATCGTCAATTGATATTAGAAGGTTTCACGTATGCACCACAAATAGCTAAAAGAGACTATATGTTTGAGTTAGAGTCTATTATTAGGTCTATTGAAATACAGTAATTTTAATGTGTTAATTCAGCGCTGTTTTTGTTTTTTAGAAGATTAGACAGGTTCATCATCATGTTCTTTTCTAAAATATCATAGTCACCATCACACATAAATAATAACTCAATTTCATAGAGTAATAAATCTACTTCGTTGTTATTGTATTTGTGTTCTTGTGTGTATGCTAAAATTTTTTGTAAACTCTGATAATCATTATCTTTCGATAACTCCTTAAGAATATTGTCATAAATAGTATTGTCAATTTTTGATAAAATTAAGTCTTTTTCCTCATCATCAAAAAAGTAATCAGCATGAGCTGAGTACAATAGTGTGTAGGCTAAAAACTCATCGTTTGTCCAGTGTTGTGCAGGTTGTGCCATAAGAATATGTTTTTTAAGAAATAAAAAATAGAAGTAAATAGCCTAGGGTTTAGAATACTAATATACTGATTTTAAATTAAATAAAATAAATCTTTAGTTTAAAAATTAAGAACAATGAAATTAAATCATAAACTATTTTTGTTACTTTTTATTGTAATTAATCTCAGTTGTAAAAAGGAAACTGAAAAAAATGAAGCAGTTAATAAGAAACAACTAACCAATAAAATCACACTAGATTTATTACCCAACATAATGAGTAATAAAGGTATTGATATTGTGTTGAATGAAATCAGTAAGACAGAATACGATAGGTTAAAAAATAGTAATAGGAATGAATTAGTACTGTTTTCTAACTCTGATTCAATTGAAAATATTCTTGAAAAAAGGCATGAAAACCTATTTAAAAAAAACGAAGGAAAATTTATTTTTAAAACTGAAAACAGAGGAGAAGTAACTCTTTTTAACAACCTAGTTCAAGATAAAACATATAGTAAATATGAAGTTAAAGCTAGGTTTAATGATTATGTAATATTAAACTACAATTTATATGAAGGGTGGTATGTAGTATTGGTGAATGTAAAAACAAACAAATCTTATGTTTTACCAGGGAAGCCTAACTTTATTAATGATCACATTTTTTATGATCATTCCAATTATTATGGAGAGGAAGAGTTGGTTATGATAGATGTTAAAAAAGAAGAATATCTCACCTTGACTTTTGACGATGTACTTATTACAAATTCATATAATTTCAATCACTGTATAAGGTTTGAGGTACAAGATTTTGGTTTGTCAACCACGAAACATTTTCAAATAATAAACTATAAAACCCCAACATATTGATGGGGTTTTAATTAAATAATATCGTCAGTTCGAGTGACTAAACCAAAAGTGTAGTTGTATCGAGACAGGGGATTAAACCCATTGGTGGGTTAAACATGCTTTCCTTTTTCCCAACCGTGTTTTCCTAGGTATTGATTTCCTGATTCAACAGCCCCTTCTTCAATAGAAGTACCCATAGAATCATTCCAACGGTTTAAGTATCCGAATAAAGAAATAACACCTAACATTTCTACAATTTCTCCTTCGTCCCAATATTTATGTAATTCTGTTTGAATAGCTACATTTACAGCATTAGGAACAACGGAAGCGGCTAATGAAAAATCTAAGGCAGCACGCTCAGCATCTGAAAAAGCAGGATGTGTTTTATATTCCCAAATATTATCCAATTGTTCTTGTTCTGCGCCATAACGCTCAGCAGCTCTAATAGCATGAGCTTGACAATACCTGCAGCCAGTGGCATTACTTGAAACCCATGCAATCATACGCTTTAAGGCAGAAGTAACCTTACCTTCATTTGCCATAACCGCTTTATTTAAATTAATAAAAGCTTTTGAAATGGCCGGTCTACGTTGCATTGTTAATACGGAATTAGGGCAAAACCCTAATGTTTCATTAAAAAAAGCAGCTAATTCTTGAGTTTCCGAATCATAGTCGGCAGTTAATGGTGTTACTAAGGGCATAAGTTTTGTTTTAAATTTTTAATGTTGACTAAAATACATTTTCTGTTTGTATTTTACAATACGTAAAGAGTCATAAATTATACATATTGCTTACATTTACACGTATAGTTTTTAAAGATAAAATGATGGACAAGAATATAGTAAAAACCTATTGGAAAGGTGATATGACTTTTGATGCTACAAATCCTGGGGGAAACTTAGTAATGGATGCTTCAAAAGAAATAGGAGGAAATGATGACGGTTTAAGACCTAAAGCAATGATGTTAGCTTCTTTGGCAGGATGTTCAGGAATTGATATTGCTATGTTGGTGAAGAAAATGAAAGTAGAGATAGATACTTTTGATATTGAAATTGAAGCAGAATTAACCGATGAGCATCCAAGGTTTTATCATAAAGTTGATTGTGTATATAATTTTTATGGAGCAGATTTAAACGAAAAGAAAATTCAAAAAATTGTAGACTTATCCGTAGATAAATATTGTGGAGTGATGGAAATGTTCCGTCAATTCGCTGCCGTTAGTATTGCTATTAACTATCATAATTCTTAAATCATGTCTGCAGAAAACTACTTAGAACTGAATAAGGAATCTTGGAATAAAAGAACAGCCTATCATGTTACATCTGATTTCTATGAAATGGATGCCTTTAAAGCAGGAAAGTCCTCATTGATGGATATAGAGCTAGGATTGCTTGGAGATGTAAAAGGGAAGCGTATTTTACACTTGCAATGTCATTTCGGACAAGATAGTTTGTCTTTAGCGAGAATGGGCGCAAAAGTTACTGGTATTGACTTATCAGACAAAGCCATTGCAACAGCAAAGAAATTGAATACGGAGTTAAAGCTTGATGCTGAATTCTTGGTTTCTGATGTGTATGACCTACCTAATAATTTAAAAGGAGAATTTGATATTGTATATACGTCCTATGGTACCATTGGTTGGTTGCCTGACATGAATAAATGGGGAAGTGTAATTGCTCACTTTCTAAAACCAGAAGGAAAGTTTGTATTTGTAGAATTTCATCCTAATATTTGGATGTATGATGATGATTTTACTCATGTGAAATACAATTATTTTAAAGATGACGCTATTGTAGAAGAGGAAGAAGGAACCTATGCAGACAAAGATGCTAATGTTAAATTTAAGTACGTCGTTTGGAATCATGGATTGAGTGAAGTAATATCCGGATTATTAAGTAATGGATTAACCATGAACAATTTTAAGGAATACAATTACTCTCCTTACGATTGCTTTTCCCACACCGAAAAAATAGCAGATCGTAAGTATCAAATAAAACCGTTTGGTAATAAAATGCCCTTGTGTTATTCTTTGGTTTGTGTGAAATAGTTCTTGATACTAAATAGAAAAGGAAAGATGAAAAAGGAATTGTTTTGGGCAGCATTAACAACTATTCTATTAGCTCTTTTAGTATATCACTTTATTACTGTTGAATCATTAAAGTTAAATGTGTTTTCTAAAAATTGGGAGATATCCGATTTAGAAACCGACAATTATATTGTTGGGGAAATTGCTTCTAAAAGAATATATAAAAGATCAGAAATTGATACATTTTTAATTAAAAACTATTATCCATCTGATGGCTATGAGCATAATGGAGATACGATTTTTTTATTTAGAACCTATATCGTATTCGATAAAGACTCATTAGTCAAATTTGAACCTATTAGTTATAAAGAAAAGTAACGTCAGCTCGAGTGATTTTCATGTAGGGTAACGTAGAATCCCGATTGCTATCGGTAGTATCGAGAACGGTTTAGTAGTTAAAAGGCTATTACATGGAATTTCTATTTTAACTAAATTCCATTCAAGTAGACCTCGTTTTTTGTATTTTTGAAAAAACTAACTTGATTATTATGAAAAATTATTTTGCCCTTATTTTTGCTTTATTACTAATGTCGTGTAATAGCGACGATTCCACCACTTTATCTCCAAATATTGCTCCATCGGGAGCTTTAACTAAAGTTGAAGCTTTTTTTCCAACGGATGATTTCCTTGTTAATTCAGGTTTCATTTATAATTCTTATGGAAAAATTAATTCTGCAGTTACTACTACTAGTCAACCAGGATATAATAATTCAACATTTGCACTTAATTTTGAGCTAAATTCAGATGGTCAAATATGGAAAACAGCAAGTAGTAATACCACTACTGAATATGTGTTTTCAAACGGATTGATTATAAGCTCAATGACTACCAGTATTCCTACAGGAACTATTACAACGGCTCAATATACTTACAGTGGCGATAATGAGTTGATTAAAACAGAGTATTTTAATAGTGATAGTGTTTTAACTGCTGAAGTCACACTAACTTACGATGCGAGTGGGAATATATTAACTAGAAATATGAGTGGTACAAACGGTAATACGCAATCATATGTATTTGAATATGATGCTAATCATAACCCTATGTTAACAGTATATGAAAACCAAGCCTATAGTAAAATAATAGAAACAACTCCAAATAACAGAGTAAAAAGAACCTTTAATAACAATGGCACTATAATAGTATTCACAGCCGAATATACGTATAACACTAATGGATATCCTATTACAGAAATGGAGTATCAAAACGGAAATACTTTAGTAGAAGAAACAACTTTTACTTACCAACCGTAAATTATTTAATCATGCGTTGGACTATAAAACCAAAACCAGAGTCAAATAAAATAGCTCATTTACAAGAAGTATTAGGCGTAAATGAAATTATTGCCACACTATTGGTACAACGTGGTATTGAGACTTTTGATCGAGCAAAGGCATTTTTCAGACCTTCACTTGAAGGGTTACATGACCCATTTCTGATGAAGGATATGGATAAAGCGGTAGTACGTATTGAACATGCTATTGCTAACAATGAAAATATTATGGTTTTTGGAGATTATGATGTTGATGGTACCACAGCGGTTTCCTTAGTAGCATCTTATCTAAAAACCTATTATCCAAATGTAGCTACGTATATTCCAGATCGTTATGCTGAAGGATATGGGGTTTCTTACATGGGAATTGATTATGCTGAGGATAATGACATTCCATTAATTATAGCCTTAGATTGTGGTATAAAAGCGATTGATAAAGTTGTATATGCTGCAAAAAAAGGAATCGATTTTATTATTTGCGATCATCATAGACCAGGAAAGGAATTACCTAAAGCTGTTGCAGTTTTAGACCCTAAAAGAGCAGACTGTAATTATCCTTATGATGAATTGAGCGGATGTGGAGTAGGTTTTAAATTAATACAAGCATTAGGAGCAAACCGAAAACAAACTATAGATGATTTTATTCCATATTTAGATTTGGTTGCTACCAGTATTGCAGCCGATATTGTTCCAATAACTGGGGAGAATAGAATTTTAGCACATTACGGACTCAGAGTAATTAATGAAAGTCCACGCCCTGGAATAAAAGCATTTACTAAAAATGCTAAAAAGAAGGAACTATCCATCACAGACGTAGTGTTTCAAATAGCGCCAAAAATTAATGCTGCAGGACGTATAAAACACGGAATTCATGCGGTTAGTTTATTATCAGAATTAGATTACACAACTGCTGTACAATTCGCTTCGGAAATAGATATATATAATACGGAACGAAAAGAATTAGACAAGCAAATAACTAAAGAAGCTTTACATCAAATTAAGGTGAATAAGGAAGAAGACCGATTCACTTCAGTTGTATATGATGAAACTTGGCATAAAGGAGTTATAGGTATCGTAGCTTCTCGTTTGATAGAAAATTATTATCGCCCAACTTTAGTGTTTACAAAAAGTGGCGATAAATTAGCGGCATCAGCGCGCTCTGTTAAGGGGTTTGATGTGTATAATGCCCTAGAGCAATGTTCAGAACATATAGAGCAGTTTGGAGGACATATGTATGCCGCTGGATTGACTTTATTACCCGAGAATTATGATAAATTCAAAGCTAAGTTTGAAGAAGTAGTTTCAAGTACTATTGACAAACGTCTATTAACTCCAGAAATTACCGTAGATTTAAAAATATCACTTCAAGATATTGATACCAAGTTAATGCGATTACTAAAACAAATTGGTCCGTTTGGCCCTCAAAATATGCATCCTATTTTTATATCAGAAAATATGCAAGACACCGGTTATGGTAAATGTGTGGGTGAAGATGATAAACATTTACGGTTTACTGCTAAACAAGAAAACTCTAACGCTATTGTTGGTATTGGTTTTGGTTTGGGAGATAAACTGAGTAGTATTACAAATAAAAAACCATTTAGTACCGCTTATGTATTGGATGAAAATGAATGGCAAGGAAACGTAAGTTTACAGCTAATGGTGAAGGATATCAAGTAAAAAACAGCTTGTAACATTCATTGTTTAATGAGCATCAATATTTAATTGTTTTTATTTAGAATAATTAAAAATAACATCTATATTTGTACAACTTAAATTGTACAAATGCAAGATATACATAGAATTTACCACAACAGTATAGGGATAGCTTTTCAATGGAAAAGAGACATCAAGAACGGAAATACTGACATCGTCCAGATGGTATTTAGAAACACAGGGTTTTATTTAACATATCCTGAAATACAGGAGTTCTATAATAAAGTAAAAGTAGCCTACAAACTAAACCCATGTGAGGGTTGTAATCATAAAACTAAATGCACTAATTATTTGTTGCAAACACCCTCTGAAAAAATAGACTTATCAGTAAACTCAGAGGAGCTAAATTTAATCTCAGATTTGATAAAAGGAACTTTGTTTAAAATGGAATTAGATAGGTGCTTGAAAGGCTTTGGTTTGAATTAGGATTGTATTTTTAATACTCTTTTAGTTTCAATTGCTCTCCATCAAAGGCTCCATAGGTATAGTAATTAATCCAATCCCCAAGGTTAATATATTGTGAGTTTTTTGCAATGTCTATAGTCATGGGCAAGTGTCGGTGTCCGAATACAAAATAATCGTAGTGTTTTTGGCTTTGTTTGAATTTACAATACTGTACCAACCATTCATCATCTTCTCCTAAAAAAGTAACATCATCATCACCTGAAATTAGTTTGTTTTTAACGGATAAATATTGTGCTAGTTTCACTCCTAAATCGGGGTGTAGCCATCGGAAAAACCATTTAGAAATAGGGTTGGTGAACACTTTTTTCATGCGTTTGTATCCTTTATCTCCAGGTCCTAATCCGTCACCATGACCAATTAAAAATGTTTTATTGTTAATCAGGAATTCTTGTGGTTTGTGAAAAACAGGAATATTCAGCTCTTTTTCAAAGTAGTCATTCATCCAAAGGTCATGATTTCCTACAAAAAAATAAATAGGTGTTCCACTATCTCTAATCTCCGCAAGCTTCCCTAAGGTGCGTACAAACCCTCTTGGGACTACAGTTTTATATTCAAACCAAAAGTCAAACAAGTCTCCTAGTAAAAAAATAGCGGCAGCATCTTGCTTCACTTCATCTAACCAAGCTACAAACTTTTTCTCTCGAGGTTTACTCGCCTCAAAATCTGGCGCACCTAAATGATTGTCTGATGAAAAATAGACTTTCTTTCCTTCTCCAGTATGAATCGTAAAATTAGGCATTGTCACTAGCGTACCATTCCGCAAAAGAAGTTTCTGTTTCGGATAATTTTAAGGAATGTAATTTGATGTTTTCAGGCAACCGATCTTTAATTTTTGCAGCAAAATCAATCACCATGTTTTCACTGGTTGGCTGATAATCTACTAAAATAACACTATGGCCTCTAACTTGTAATTCCTTTGCCAAGTCTAAGTGAGGTGTGTTTTTATTAAACACAGTTGCATGGTCAAAGTCATCAACAATTTCTTCTTTAACAACTTTCTTTAAATCACCAAAGTCAATAACCATCCCTAGTTTTACTTCTCCTAATTTAGTAATTGGCTTCCCTATTACGGTTACAGAAAGTTTATAGCTATGTCCATGAACATTTTTACACTTTCCATCATAACCATATAAGGCATGACCCGTTTCAAAAGTGAATAGTTTGGTGATTCGTATATTACTCATAAAAGAAATTTGTACTACAAAACTACACAATTTAAAATTGATGTTTTGAAAATTTAAAAGTTGTTTAATCTCTCTTGTGGGTTTAATTCCTTTAGGGCTATTTGAAACTATCAGTAATCGTTTTAATTCAAAATAAGTGTACATGTATCCAAATAGTTGATTCAGAACAAAATTCTGCTAAAAAACCACATATAAAATACGAAATGTGTGCGCATAAAAAAGCAGAAACTTTTGGTTTCTGCTTTTTTATTTTTTGTAAGTTTTTTTAAAGGATTAAAGTTGATTTGGGGCAAATCCTTTAAGTAAGTATAGAATTATTTTGGGAATAAGACTATTTGCTTTCTGATTATAAATATAGGTTGTTTTTTGGTTTTTAAAAGCAGTTTGTTGTGAAAGCGCACTTTAGTGTTGTGAAATAAAAACAAGGTGTTTTTTATAATTTATGAATACCAATGGTTTCCTATTGAAGCCAGAAAGATATTGTACTTTTTTCACTGAGATGTTTAATATTTTTCCTCAAAATATTAAACATAAAAAAGCAGAAACTTTTGGTTTCTGCTTTTTTACTTTTGTAAGTTTTTTTAAAGGATATTAAATTGATTTGAGGTCAATTCCTTTAAGAGTTTTAGAATTACTTTTGGGAAATAATCCTTATGCTCTCTGGAGTAAATATAGGATCTATTTTTGGTTATTTTATATTTTTTGTTGTGAAAGTATTGTTTTTTGTGGTGTAGTGAAATAGCTGTTTTTGTGAGGATATTCACTTGTTAATAACTATACTAATATTGAATTATAGGTGAGCGTTTATAATTGTTGAGTTTTTGTTAATTTTTACTTGTATCTTTAATGCTAAGATGTAATGTTATTAACAATGTTGAAGCTACTCCTTAATTTATTTTTTCCTAAGTTATGTGTTGGATGTAAAAATGTATTAGTACATCAGGAACATATTGTATGTGTAACATGCTTACACGATTTGCCGTTAACAAATTTACATCATAATGATTCAAAGGTTATTTCGAATGTTTTCTACGGAACGGCAATGTTGGAACATGCAACGGCATTATTTTATTTTCCTAAAACAGGTATAGTTAGGCAATTAATTCATCAATTGAAATATAAAAATCAATATGAGATTAGTGCATATCTCGGTAAGTGGTTAGGGATTGAATTAAAAGAAAGTGGTTATTATGATACAGTTGATGTTATTATTCCTGTACCACTTCATAAAAACAGAATGAAAACTAGAGGGTATAATCAAGTAGCTGGGTTTGGTAAAGAGTTAGCCTTAAATTTAAACGCACATTATAATGATACCTCTTTGTTGAAAATTAAAAACACAAGTACTCAAACGGTGAAAGACAGGTTAACCAGATGGAGAAATGTACAAACCATTTTCGAAGTGTCGGAGTTAAAGTCACTCAAAGGAAAACATATTTTGTTAGTTGATGATGTTATTACTACAGGAGCAACCATTAAAGCTTGTGTAGATGAATTGAACAAAATACCAGGCGTAAAATTGAGTCTAGCCGTGATGGCTTATACAGAGCATAAATAACAATTAAATTACTATTTCGTTGCATTGAAATAACCTTTTGAAGCTACATTTGAATTGTAGTTTAGGGGTAAACTATATTTAGTTTTTTGAGGATTAAAAGCAACGCGTTGGGGGTTGCTTTTTTGTTTTGAATGAATTTTAAGATTTTTGATTTACATTCTTATTAAATATGTTGTTAATTTGTGGGTAGTTTAAGAGGAAATTCAGAATGAAGAAAGTACTTATTATAATATCAGTTATTTGTATTGCTATAGCAAGTTGTGCCAAAAAAGGGAGACCTTCAGGAGGAAAAAAGGATATTGACCCACCTGTAATGTTAAGCGCAACACCTGATAATTATAGCACTGATTTTAAAGGAGATGAAATAAAAATTTACTTTAATGAGTATGTTAAGCTAAATGATTTAACCAAGCAATTGATTATTTCTCCGCCATTAAAAATAAGACCTTTGATAACACCTCAAGGGGGAGCAAGTAAATTTGTAAAAATTAAAATTTACGACACGTTGCAGCCAAATACAACCTATTCTTTTAACTTCGGGAAAAGTATTGTTGATAATAATGAAAATAACCCTTATCAGTATTTTAAGTATGTTTTTTCAACAGGTAAAAGCATAGATTCTTTAGAATTAAAAGGAACTATACGAGATGCCATCTCAAAAACGGCTGACGATTTTGTATCCGTAATGCTTTATGAAGTAGATTCTACATTTACCGATTCTGTAGTCTATAATAAAACACCACGGTATATTACCAATACTTTAGACAGTACCACTAACTTTAAATTTGAAAACTTAAAAGAAGGGAAGTATTTGTTAACAGCTTTAAAAGAAGAATCTAATAATTATAAATTCAATCAGAAAACCGATAAAATTGCGTTTAAAGAAGAGTTCATTAACATTCCAAATGAGGAATCTCATGAATTAATATTATTTAAGGAAATACAAGATTATAGGGCCTTAAAACCAAAACATGAACGAAAAAACAGAATTAAGTTTCGTTATGAAGGGCAAGCAACTGAGGAGGTTATTGTAAAACTTTTTTCAAATGAAAAAATCGAGTCTAAACTTACTAAGGAAATTGATAATGATACCTTGCAGTATTGGTTTAAACCTAATGTAGATTTGGATTCATTGAACTTTACAATGGCTCATCAACAAGAAATAGATTCTTTCACAGTTCGTATGCGAAAGAAAGTAAAAGCAGATTCTTTAGCGTTTAGGACTCTTTCTACGACTTTAGATTTTGATATGGATTTTAAAATAGTACCTACGATACCGGTAACAAACATTGATGATTCGAAAATTGAAATTTTGGATAAAGATTCTGTTGTAGTTCCTTTCAAATCTTCAATTGAAAAGTTAACGAGTGTAATCAATTTAAAATTCAAAAAAGAAGAAAGTCAGAAATACGCGATCAGTATTTTACCAGAGGCATTTACTGATTTCTTTGAGGCAACTAATGATACCTTAAACTATCGTGCTAGTACAAAAGAATTATCTGCTTATGGTAATATAAAGGTGCGTTTAAAAAACGCTCCAAAATCACCATTAATTGTTCAACTGGTAACTAAAAAAGGCGAAATTAAGTATGAAAAAACAGGAACAGGAGTGTATGTTTTTGATTTTTTAAATGTCAATCCAGCGACATACAATTTAAGAGTGGTTTTTGATGATAATAACAATAAAAAGTACGATACCGGAAACTATTTAAAAAAGCTACAACCAGAACGTATTGCCTATCATCCAGAGGAAATAGAAATTAGAGCCAATTGGGATGTTGATGAACAGTTTACGTTGAAGTAATCTTATTTTATTTCATTGACATTTGATGCAAAAAAAATAGCTAAAAAGTGTCAATTGAATTTTTTTATTTACTAAATGAAGTAACAATAAAGAAATCTTTTAATTCAATAAAACTTAGACAAACTCAGTTTGACAAATTTAATACATTGTTGTTTTTCAGATAGTCACTTATGTTTTTATAATTCACTTTCCTAAAGGAAATATCCAGTAATAAGCTTGATTGGGTAATTGAGGTGAGAGTGTTTTTTTGTAACAGAATTAAAAATACTTTAAAATAATGGGTAACATAATTGAGTGAAAAGGAACTGGTAGTTATAGGGCTTAATTATCACTAATTATGATGAGTTACAAATTACAATAATTAGGAATAGTTTTGCATTATAATTTGGTGTTTACTAATTACACTATCTAGTTTACTCAATCAAAAATATAGTACGCTTATTATCAGTAGTGTTATGTTGAAATATGAATTAAGTTTGTATTGGGTAGACCTTAATAAACTAACAAGAATTAAACTTAACCTAAATTAAATTATGTCGAAAACATTTAAGAACATTACAAAACTAGGAATCCTATTATTTGGAATTTGCTATGGCAATAACTAGTTGTCAGAAAGATGATGAAATTGGAAATACTTTGATTGAACAGAATCATTCTTCTTTTAAGGTAACTGAAATAGCTGAAGCTAAAATTCAAGAAAATCAATATTTGTACTCTAAGTTAACGGATATTAAGGAAAAGATCACAAAACATAAAAATGGAATACAAAATAAAGAAGTAACTTCCAGTGAATATAATTTTATTATAGATACAAATTCAGCGAAATATATTGAAAGTAATGATGGTTTATATCATTCTTATACATTTATGATTAAACGTAGTGAAAAAACAGGTTCTCTTGAAAATCTACTGTTATCATTACAACCAGATGGAAGCTATCAAGCTTTAATAATAACCTATGCTATTACACAACAAGAAAAAGAAAATTTAGCGAATAATATAGGTGTAGATCTAACCGGAAAAACAAGTACAAATGTTATAGATGGACAGGAATTAATACCTAATATACTTAATAAAATTATTCTTGATGGGTGCATTGGAGTAGAATGTACACCTTGTGATAATGGATATGATGACAGTCATGACCCAAGGAACACCGGTGATGGTGAAACCTGTAGTGGTAGTGGAATATTATTAGATTTTTCAGATTGTGGATTAGCGGGCGAACCAGGAGGTGGGGGCCAACTTCAAACAATACTGATGGTCAATCAAACAATACTTCTAATTATTCCGGGCTTGGTGACTCAAATACTGTAACCACACCATATACTATGACAGCTGAAGAGGCTAGAATAAAGGCTTTTGTCATGAATTTAGATGACAATATCAGTGGGTTTTACGCAATTTTAGATGAGCCTACTAAAACAATTATAGCTAATTATCTTGAAAATAATATAATTCCTAATGATGTTGATTCAGGATATTCACCAGTAGCAATTGCATTTATACATGAAGTTTTAACTGCTATGATGAATGATACAGGATATGTATTAAATAGTGATATTGACCCAAACAATTCTTTAAGCTTTAATTCATTTAATGAATTTGAGCAACACAAAAATAATGTTATCTTGGAAAATGGTGATGTTATTCAGAATTCAGATGGAACACATTCAACAAGTTTTAAAGTAAAGAAAAGTTTATATACATTTATTAATATTATAATTAATCAAAACTTAGAAGATCCTAATACAACTAATCAAGAATATGTAGTAAATAATGTTAATACATCTTTATCAGGTGTTACTCTTGGAGCATCATGGGAGCAAATCTCTTATGATTATACAATATTCAATAATACTGTAGTAATAGATTTATATGGGGCGTTAAATTATGACCTTTTTATACAAGGTATCGGTACTGTTTACACTGAATTCGTTCATTATCAAATGATTGTTGACCTTAATACAGGGCAGGCAATTTCAATTACTTCAATTTAAAATTAAATAAAAATGGTATTAGATAATTCAAGTTTAATGTTGTTGATTTGGCAAATATTTTTATTCTTAGTTGCTATATTCTTTATTTATTTTGTAATTAAATGGTATAGAAAAACTATGGCTTTTTACAAAAAAGCAAATAATTATTTTGATAATAATAAAAAAGAAAACAAAGAATAACAGAAACGAAATATTTTATATACAAGGCAGCCATTACTGGCTGTCTTGTATATTTAACGAATCTCAAACAAATCCTGATCATTCAAGAAATTAAATTTGTTTCTAGAAGCTAATAGTTTTTCTTTAGACAACGTAGTGGTTAAAATGATTTCGTTGTTTTCTGATAGTGGAGTCATTTCATTACCTAATGTATCTAAAACAATAGAGTTTCCTGTATATTCATGTCCATTAGCATCTGTTCCTACACGGTTTACACCAATAACATAACTCATATTTTCAATAGCGCGTGCTTTTAGAAGGGTGTTCCAAGCTGTTACACGAGGTTTTGGCCAATTAGCAACATAGATTAACACATCGTAATTTGAAGTGTTTCTAGACCATACAGGGAAACGCAAGTCGTAACAGATGAGCGAACAAATCCTCCAGCCTTTATATTCAATAATAACCTGCTTGTTATCATTTTGGTAGCGCTCATGTTCTCCAGCTAAGGAGAATAAATGACGTTTGTTATAGAACTGAATTTCTCCAGATGGAGTTACAAATAAAAACCTGTTGTAATACTTCTTATTTTCAGTGATAATGATACTACCACAAATAGCACTATTTGTTGCTTTGGCTAGTTTAAGCATCCAATGTACCGTATCACCATCCATGGTTTCAGCTAAATGCTCAGGTTGCATTGCAAAACCAGTAGTAAACATTTCGGGTAGAACAATAACATCTGTAGGTGTTGTTATTGCATCAATTTTTGTTTCAAAATTTTTGCGGTTTTCAGAAGCATTCTCCCAAACTAAATCAGCTTGTAGTATCGTAATGTTTAACTCATTTTCCATGTTATAAATTTAGATAAAATTGTATTATTGTTGTTGAATTAACTGACTTTTTAAAATGAAAAAGACAAAACTGCTCATTTTTGATATTGATGGAACTTTAATTGATAGCGTTTCAGGCTACCATGAAGTAATTATAAAAGCCATGACGGATTTAGGTATTGAAAATATTGACACTGATTTTAATGCGTTAAAACATCACACGGATAGTTATGCTTTAAAATATAACTATGAGAATTTTTTCAATAAAGAGCTTTCTGTAAGTCTGTTAGATCAATTTGAAAGTTTAATTGTAAAATACTTACAGCAGCAACCTAAAATTATTGCAATAGAAGGAGTAGCTAATGTATTAAATCAATTAAAAAATAGTGAGTATGCAATAGCTTTTGCCACAGGGTCGTTACCTGAATCTGCTATTTTTAAAATGAATTCTGCTGGATTAGAAATGGATGCAGCATTGTTAGCTACTTCAAAAACTAGTTTTAGCCGTGAAGGTTTTGTTTTAGAAGCGATTGATAAAGCAAAAAGCCATTATAATGTTATTGAATTTGAGCAAATTATTTCAGTGGGTGATGGTATTTGGGATTTAAAAACGGCTCAGATTTTGAATTTAGAATTCATTGGAATTGGTGCGAAAAATAAAGTAGTAATGGAGGCTAACGGAATGAATTGTTGTTTTGAAGATTTTAGCGAATTTAATTTACCTGAAAAATAAAAAAAGCAGGTTAATTTTATTAACCTGCTTTTTAAGTTCATGAAAAAGACTATGTATTATTTCTTAGTAATCCTTTTTGTAATAACATCATTATCAACTATAACTCTTAAGTAGTAAACTCCAGAATTTAAGCCTGACATATTGATTTTACTCTTTTTTTCTTGAGAAGTAATTCTTTTCATTTCTCGACCTAAATTGTCTAAAACAACAATACTAAATTTATGTTTGGGAACAAACTCTAATTCAACTGTAACTGTTTTTTCAACCGGAATTGGGTAAACTTTAATTTCACTATGATTCTCAGTTTTTGGAATTGAATTTATTCTAGAATTCGAAGTACAATTTCCTCCAGTTGAAGTCCAAGTAATATCCCATCCACTCTTACTTATGATATTATCCGATTTAAAGTTTAGTGTGATCGCTCCAGAATTGGCAGTTATAGTACCAGGGTTAGTACCACTCCATGATCCTAATTGAGTTCCAGAGGTAGATGTTCCATCGAAAACTTTAAGGAAGTCATAATTGTTCTCTACTTCCCAACTGTTTACCGTTATCGTAACTGAAGTAGCTCCGCTTGGTGCAATTGTAAAAGTAAGGTCTTCATTATTACTGTAGTTTCCATTTATTCCACCGGTATCATATAACGTACCTGAACATTGCGTTACCGTTTGGTTACTCATGTTGTACTCGGTACTCGCTTCAGTTACAGTAATGTAATTGGTTTTAGTCTCTATGTCTGTACCGTAAGCATTCGTAGCTGTTAAGGTAACAGCATATGTTCCTGCAGCAGCATAATATACAGAAGGGTTCTGACTAGTGCTTATTGCTGGATTTCCTCCTTCAAAACTCCATGACCAAGAAGTTGGGTTGTTTGAAGTTGCATCTGTAAATGTTACCGTGTCTCCTTCAGATACATTTGTATTAGAAGCATTAAAATCTGTAACTGGCGGATTGGTGTTTTGACCACAAGTCCAAGCTGCTGACCAACCAGCACCAATAACTCCACTGTCGGAATTAAACACTATAGTCATAGCTCCAGAATTTGCCGTTACAGTTCCCGGATTAGTACCACTCCATGATCCTAATTGGCTAGCAGAAGCTGATGTACCGTTATAAATTTTAAGGTAATCGTAATTATTTTCTACATCCCAAGTACTGAAATCTATCGTTACATAATCGGCTCCTTGTGGATTGATTATGAAGGTGTAGTTTTCATTGTTACTATAATTTCCATTCGTTCCTCCTGCATCATACAACGAACCAGAACACTCCGTTACCGTTTGGTTACTCATGTTGTATTCAGTACTTGCTTCAGTAACCGTTATATATCCTGTTTTCGTTTCTACATCACTACCATAAGTATTTGTAGTAGTTAAGGTAACAGGGTAGATTCCTGCAGTAGCATAAGATACAGAAGGGTTCTGACTAGTGCTTGTTGCTGGATTTCCTCCTTCAAAACTCCATGACCAAGAAGTTGGGTTGTTTGAAGTTGCATCTGTAAATGTTACCGTATCTCCTTCAGATACATTTGTATTAGAGGTATTAAAATCTGTAACTGGCGGATTGGTGTTTTGACCACAAGTCCAAGCTGCTGACCAACCAGCACCAGTAACTCCACCGTCTGAAGTAAACACAAGTGTAATTGCTCCAGAGTTAGCAGTTACAGTTCCCGGATTAGTACCACTCCATGAACCTAATAGAGTAGCAGAAGCAGAAGTTCCGTTATAAATTTTAAGGTAATCATAACCTTGTTCTACATCCCAAGTACTGAAATCTATCGTTACATAATCTGCACTTGTTGGATTAATTACAAAAGTATAGTTTTCATTATCAAGGTAATTTCCATTCGTTCCTCCTGCATCATATAAAGTTCCTGAACACTCCGTTACCGTTTGGTTACTCATGTTGTATTCAGTACTCGGTTCAGTTACAGTTATGTAATTGGTTTTAGTTTCTACATCATTACCATAAGTATTTGTAGTTGTTAAAGTAACTGCATAGGCTCCTGCTGAAGCGTAAGTTACTGTTGGGTTCTGGCTAATACTTGTTGCTGGATTTCCTCCTTCAAAACTCCAAGACCAAGAAGTTGGGTTGTTTGTGGTAGCATCTGTAAAGATTACAGTATCTCCTTCAGAAACATTTGTATTGGAAGCATTAAATTCTGTTATCGGTGGATTGGTATTCTTCCCACAAGTCCAATTTGCTGACCAACCAGTGCCTGTAACACTACTATCTGAAGCAAACACAAGGGTCATAGCTCCTGAGTTAGCCGTCACGCTTCCTGGATTAGTCCCGCTCCATAATCCTAATTGATTAGCAGAAGCAGATGTTCCGTTATAAATTTTAAGGTTGTCGTAATTGTTTTCTACATCCCAAGAACTAAAATCTATTGTAACAGAATCTGCTCCAGTAGGGGCAATTGTAAATGTTAAATCTTCATTGTTTGAATAAGCCCCATTCGCTCCTCCTGCATCATACAAAGTACCGGAACATTCTGTAACCGTTTGACTGCTCATATTATATTCTGGAGCAACTTCGTTAACTGTTATATAATCTGTTTTGGTAACTGTTCCGTTACCGGCAGAATTACTTGCGGTTAAAGTAACTGTATATGTGCCCGCAGTATTATAAGTTACCGTCGTGTTTTGGTCTGTGCTGGTTACAGACGTACCCCCTTCAAAACTCCAAGACCATGAGGTTGGATAGTTTGTTGAAATATCAGTAAAAGTTACAGAATCTCCTTGATTAATACTAGTGTTTGAAGCATTAAAATTAGCAATAGGAGTTTCTACTATTTCGTTACAGTTTCCTTCAATTGATTCCCAAAGTAATTTCCATCCGCCAGCAGTACTACTTTGATCAGACAAAAATTCAATAGTTATAGTTCCTGAATCAGATGTAAATGGCAATATCATTGATTGTGATCCAGAAAAAGATCGTATTAATTCTCCACTAGTATCAGAACCTCTATATATATTTAAAACATCTGTATCTGATGACAAAGTATTCAAAGAAGCTGCTTGTTGCTTAAAAGCTATAATACCTCCTGATGGAGCGTCCCAAGAACTTAGAGTAAGCCTTAAATTAATCGCTCCTTGAGGAGCAATGGTAAATACAAGATTTTCATTGTTTTGGTAATCTCCATTTTCGCCACCACTATCATATAATGTTCCGTTACAGTTAATAACCGTTTGGTTACTCATATTGTATTCATTGTCTGATATTACAATGTAATCTGTTTTGGTTTCGGTATGACTTCCTATGGCATTTGTAGCTGTTAAAGTAACAGGGTAAACTCCTTCATTTACATAATTAACAACTGGATGCTGTGTTGTTGAAGTACTTGGTGTTCCACCTGGGAAAGACCATGACCATGAAGTAGCGAAATTTTCTGACTCGTCAGTAAAAGATACTTCAAGATTTGGTAAACCATACCTAGTTGAAGCTGAAAATTCAGCTACTGGAGTAGTTGGAATAACATTTGATATTTTAAAATCGTCTATAGCCCAATCTAATTGTGTATTACCACATAGTGCTTTAAATTTAAAACGAATTATTTTGCCAGAATAAGCAGTTAAATCTACTTCTCTTTTTATCCATTGATCTCCTATAGGAGATGTAATGGAAGGAGTTAATGATTCTACCCATAAATCGTCAACAAAAATATCCAAATCAAAAGAAAAATTATCATTATAACCATAAACATGCTGGTAGTACTCTAATTTTGGATTAGTTATACCAGTTAAATCAAAACAAGGAGTAAGTAGTACTGCCGTTCTTCCTTGTCCAATTTCTGAAGCTTCTACTAACATGTAATTTCCACCACCTGTAGTATGATCGGTATTTGGACCGGCCTCATAGGGTTTGCTTTGATTTCTAATAGGAGCTATTCCTGTATGTACAAACCAATCACCTTCGTCATTTGTAGTATTCATCCAACCATTTTGCATGGTTCCTGGATCTCCAACGGTAAAACCATCAAAGTTTTCAGTGTAAGGAAAACTACTAATCATTCCACCACTAATGTCTATTAAATTACTTTTAGTAAATGTGTCTGATCCATCTGCATTACTAACAGTAAGACTAACATCATGCATACCTCCGTTGGTATAGGTCACAACCGGATTTTCATTCGTAGAAGTACTAGGCGTTCCCCCTGGAAAAGACCATGATATAGATGTAGCATTGCTAGAATGATTGGTAAACTGAACGGTTAAACCAGTACAACCACTAGTTAGAGTATTGGTAAAATCTGCTGTAGGATCACTTATTGTAGGGTGCAAATCAGAGCTCCACATTCCTCTACCATAGGTTGCAGCAATAATTTTTTCGGCTGAATAGTTGATTTCGATGTCATCAACTCTAATATTAGGCAGGTTGTTGTTAAAAGGAACCCAATCATTCATAGAAGCATCTCTAAAAAACACCCCTAAATCGGTAGCTATATATAAAGCATCATTCGAACCTTTTTGATATACAATCTGGTTAACTGGAATATTTGGTAAGCTTCCAGAAATATTTAGCCAAGTCTGTCCACCATTCTCAGTTTTATATACTTTTTTACCATTTTGAGTTCCCAAGGACGACATCCATACACGTTCTGAATTAGTAGGGTCAATAGCAATTGATTTAATTTGTGTAGTAGGTAAATTATTAATTTCCTCCCAAGTAGTACCTCCGTTAGTGGTTTTACGAACTTTAGAGTGTTGTGAAATCCATAAAGTTTCTAGAGATGATTCACTTTGTACAAGTTCATGAATATACATAGTTTCAGGAAATTCAGAAATTTTAGTCCAATTAGTACCTCCTTCAGTAGATTTCCATACATTTTTATAACCAGCATACAGCGTATTAGGGTTAGTGTTGTCAATAATATATGGTGTTACCCAAGCTCCAGTTTCATTGATATTTCCTTTAATACTAATTAAATTTTCACCTCCATTAGTAGATTTAGATATGTTTCCTCCATTTTGCGTACTAGTATAAACTACATCAGGGTTGTCGTAACTGATAATAGTATTCATACCATCTGCACCATATATTTTCTTCCAAACACCATTTTTTAATCTTGATGTTCCGTTATCTTGTGCTCCACCAGTTAAATAGTTTACATCATATTTATAACTGCTTAGACGATAGAATTGCATGATGTTCATACCATTACCTAGTAAACTCCAGTTTTCACCGTGGTTATCAGATCTGTATAATCCTCCATCATTACATGAATACAAGTCGTTTCCTATCCAAAATAAGTTATGATGATCAGCATGTATCCAAGGATTACCTTGTTGTTTTGCAGCACCACTTGTTGAAAAATTAACGCCGCCATTTGTTGATTTAAACAAACTTACTCCTCCTACAAAAATTTCATTTGAATCGGTTGGTGAAACATTTATACATAAGTCATACCAAGCTTGACTCCCTAAACTAAGTGATGAGTTTGTTGCTTCGAAGTTTTGTCCTTGATCAGTAGAAGTATATAGTTTATTAGTGCCATACAGTACATATAAATTATTTGGAGCAGCTTCTGTTACAGCTAATTCTATTCTTGTAATATCATTAGGTAAGTTGTTATTTAATTGATTCCAAGTACTTCCATTATTTTCTGATTTATGAACCTTACCTTGTGCGGCAGCATAAATAATATTTACGTTTGTTGGATGAAACTCAAGATCATAAACCCTTCCTTCACTTTTTACATTATTCCATGTAGTTCCAGCATCAGATGTTTTCCATATACCGCCTGCTCCACAAGCAAAGAGTGTTTGTGAGTTATTAGGGTGTATTATTAATTTATGAATTTTTTTAGCTCCAATAAAGGAGTAGCTTAAACTTGTAGTGTTCCAGGTTTGTCCACCATCAGTAGACTTAAATACACCCAAACCTTTTGATCCTGAACTGTCAGGATCCCCCGTTGAGATATACATAATATTACTATTGGTAGGATCAATAACAATACTTGAGACCCCCATACTGTCTAATTCATCGGTATTGGTAGTCCAGTTTTGTCCATAGTCTATAGACTTCCATAAGCCACCTGCAGGTGTTCCTGCCCATAGTATGTTTGTATTATTAGGGTCCACCACAACGCATTGAATACGTCCTACACCACCATTCAGTTCAGTTACGTTTGTTGGTTCTATTAAGGACCAATCACCTACAGCAGTTGTTTTATATTGAGTTAATTTTGAATTGTATTCTTTTTTTGCATTTATTAAAAAATCAATAGCTGGCATTTGTCCGTTTTCATCTAAACGAGATTGCATGATATACTCCCATCGTTTAAACTGTTTGTAACCATTACCTTTTACATACTTTTTGTTTTTCCATTGTTTGTTAAATTCGTTTTGAATTTCTTGAAAAGTAGCTCTGGGATTTTGCATTTTTTTTTCCCAATTTTGCGCTTGTGTTTTGCTCAATAGAAATACTATTGCAACAAGACAAAGAAGTTTTTGTTTCATTAAAATTATATTGTTTAGTTTAATTAGCGCGCGAAAGTACTAATTACCCTATAAAACCTAGAGAAAAACTAGATTATTATTGGCTTGTAAATTAAAAAAACTGTTATGATTTTTTAGTGCCTAGAATTACAGCGTTTTATATAAAAAAAATATTTTATACTTGTTTTGTAAGTAAAGTGTGTTAATTATTCCTCTTGTTGTAGTATTTTAAACTCTTGAATTGTATTTCATTTATTATAGAGTATTTCGTTTCAGTAAAACAAAAACGAAATACTCTATAACTTAATTTATTTTTATTGATTACATGATAAAGAGTATTTACTATTTTTAATTCATTGGAATTGGTGTTAAAAACAAAGCAGTAATGGAAGCTAATGGAATGGAGTGCTGGTTTGAAGATTTTACAAATTTTGATATGTCCAATTGTTGTGTTAGCTAACAATTTCCATTTTCTTTAAAAGAAAAGAGGCGTTCATGTTTTTACAAACGCCTTTTTTAAAAGTGTAATCAAAATGAAGTTCATCATTGCTGATTTCTGCATCAAAATAGAAATTTTTGATTTGTGGCAATTCTTTTTCGATGGCACATAAGCTTAAATCATGCGTAGCAATAATTCCCGTAGCATTGGTATTTACAAGTCGCTCAACAAATTTCTTTGATCCTTTAGCTTTATCTTCACTATTGGTTCCTTTTAATATTTCATCTAAAATGATAAAGTAGTCGTCTTGTTGTACTTGATCAACAATAAATTTCAAGCGTTTTAATTCAGAAAAGAAATAAGATTCATTGTCCTTTAACGAGTCTGATGTACGCATACTTGTAATTAATTTTATTGGAGTATAGTTGCATTTTGTAGCACAAATTGGTAATCCAACATTAGCCATGACGATACTTAAGGAAACGGTTCTTAAAAAAGTGCTTTTACCAGCCATGTTAGCACCTGTAATGATAAAAAACTCCTGCTGAGCAATATTAAAATCGTTATCAACTCTAGCTTGAGTTTTTAGTAACGGATGGCCTAAATTTTCAGCATTTACTATTGACCCAGTTGTACCAATAGTAGGGAAGGTGTAGTTAGGGTTATTAAACACAAAGTTGGCTAGTGAATTTTGTGCGTCGAAAAAGGTGATTGCTTCAAACCAATTTTCAATATTAGTAGTATGGTTTTTAATCCATGTTTCTATTCTGTAAGACTGTTTTAAATCCCACAGTAATAATCCGTTTGCAAAAAAACCGAAAAGCATATTGTTTCTTTGGTCAAGGGCATCCAAAGCTTTTGAAAAATCATTAACCAACACTGATGCTTTCTTATGAGAATTAGCTATTCGTTCTTTTTGTTTTATTAAAAGAACGCTTTTAAAATCGGATTGTTCAATTTCATGTAATAACAAACTGATTTGTTTAAAGGTTACTCCAATTTTATTAGAATCATTATAGAGTTTGTTAATTTTTGATAAGTATTTTCCTGTAATTGAAATTCCGATTATAAACCACAAGCCTATTATTGAAAGAGGAATTATACTTATGGTGTACAATACTATTAATAATAAAGAGATAGTAGAAAAAATTGCAGGTAAATATTGAAATAATTTAGGCACAAAAGAGGTATTGGTGTGAATCCATTCTAAAATTGTAGCCGCTTTTGTTTCTGTTTTTGATACACGTGCAATTGCTGTAAATAGTTGTCGCCATTTCGGTATTACTGATAATTCTTGCAGCATTTCTTGCTTAGTAGTAATATCATTTGTTGTATTAGCAGTTAATATATTTGCTAATGCTTTAGCCCCATTTTTGGTCGCCGTTCTGTTAATGAATTGAAAAAATGACCCTTCGCCAAATAAATCAATGTCATAACTATAATAGTGCTCAGGGTTAATATACTTCTTACCACTTGTTAAATCAGAAAGATCTCCGTTAATAACCGCTATTTCTGTTTGGTTGATATGTAGCAATTCTACAGCTAGTTTTTTAGCTCTTTTTGTACCAAGGTACTTATAAATTAAAAATACAAAAGTACCTATACCAAGTATTAATATAGGAACCACAGCTTCAGATTCAATGAAGGTATACACTAGTGCAACTGTAATAACAAATACCGAAAAGCGTAGAATACTGAGTGTTAGCATTCTTTTTGTGATGCTTTGTAAATCAGTAGTTATTCTGTTTACTTCTTCGGTATAAAATGATAAAGGAGTGTTCATGTATAATATTACAGGTTACATATTATTTCAGCAGCTTTTTCTAAAGTATCCTCAGTTTTAGCAAAACAGAATCTGAGGACTTTATAATCGACTTTATTTTCGTTAAAAACTGACATTGGAATGGATGCTAATTTATGATCAATGGTTAATTGTTTTGCAAATTCTACGTCATTTTCTTGGGTGATGTCGCTAAAATCTAACACTTGAAAATAAGTTCCTTTTGAAGGTGTAATTTTAAATCGAGAATCTTTTATTAAGTTTAAGAAGTAGTCTCTTTTTTGTTGATAAAAGCTTGGTAATTCCAGGTAATTTTGAGGTTCGCTAATATATTCAGCAATTGCTTTTTGCATGGGATGATTGACACAAAAAACATTAAACTGATGTATCTTTTGAAACTCTTCCATCAGCGCTTTAGGTGCACAGCAATAGCCTAATTTCCAACCCGTATTATGAAATGTTTTTCCAAAAGAAGCTACAATAAAACTATGGTCTTTTAATATTGGAAACAAGCAAGCGCTTTGATGTTGTTCGTTATCAAAAATAATATGCTCATATACTTCATCACTTAGTACAATGATATTAGTGTCTTTTACTAATTCTTGTAATTGTAACATATCTTGATTAGAAAATACTGTCCCACTTGGATTTTGTGGTGTATTAATGATCATCATTTTGGTATCACTTGTGATCTTGTTTTTTACTTCTTCCCAATTTACTCCGTAAGTAGGTGCTTCCAATTGTATAGAAACTGTTTTTCCACCATTTAAAGCTATTGTAGGCTCATAACAATCATATGCAGGTCGAAATATGATTACTTCATCATCTTGCTTTATAAAGGCAGATATGATGGTGTAAATAGCTTGTGTTGCCCCTGCAGTTACTGTTATTTCTGAAGCAGGATCATATGAGCTGCTGTATAAATGATCAAATTTAGTAGCAATAGCTTCTCGAAGCTCCATTGCACCAGCCATTGGGGCATATTGGTTGTATCCGGAATTCATTGCTTTAGTAACTAATTCCAATAATTTAGGATCACTATTGAAGTTAGGAAATCCTTGCGATAGGTTAATGGCATTGTGCGTATTCGCCAAACCACTCATTATAGAAAAAATGGATGGCGCTACATTTGGTAGTTTTGATTGAAATTTTGGCATCTGGAAGTATATCTAAATATGAAGACCATAAATATACTCCAATTATGACTAATGAATTTGAATATATGGCATGATTTTTTTCACTATATTTAAATTCAAATCTTAAACCTAATCTACTTAGGAGAATTTTAGTATTCAGTCTGTTTTTATGCCTTAACTTTTTTACAGCCCAAGCGCAATCAAACTCTAAAACTTCCGACGCTACCCTTTTGGTTAATGGTAATGAGTGTAAGAAATGCACACTTGAACTTACACGTACGCAGTTAAAATCTACTGTTTTTACCATTAATGATGAGAGCGTGAAAATTGAAAGTTTTAAAGTTAAAGTACCTGATAAACCGGCAAAGATTTTTAAAGGAAATGAATCAGTACATATATAATACTCCTTATAAAGGTGATCATATATCATTCTTTGATATCATGACAAGTCAAGGCAGATTGAATACACATGTTATAATTAAACTAATAAAATAATATTTAAAAAGCCCGAACTGTACAGTTCGGGCTTTTTAAATATGTTGAATAAAAGAATATTATCCTTTCAAACTTGCTTTCATAAATTCAGAATTCATACGAGCAATGTTTTCTAAAGAAATTCCTTTAGGACATTCAATCTCACATGCTCCAGTATTGGTACAGTTACCAAAACCTTCTAAATCCATTTGAGCAACCATGTTTTGTACTCTTTCAGTAGCTTCTACA
>Ga0105354_1000310_pt1 | contig 30377 bp, 21 predicted proteins | sample GOMGulsemesocosm_FD_83658 | JGI IMG/M metagenome (GOLD analysis project Ga0105354, IMG submission 83658) | Methane-oxidizing microbial communities from mesocosms in the Gulf of Mexico - GOM9B Gulf of Mexico | ecosystem: Environmental > Aquatic > Marine > Cold seeps | place: USA: Gulf of America...
AAGTGATTTTTTATTCGCTGTAAAATCAGAGGTATACCATTCAAATATTTGTGAAAATAACACCTTCTTTTTCTTATCAATTACTTTAATAAAGTTTCCATCATTTAATGCTAATGAAGTTTGCCTATCTAATTGCTTTTCTATGGTATTAGGTATGTATGCATTATTTATTATCGGAGGACATCCTAGCCCTGCACAGACTAATACAAAATGAAATCGGGGATCATTATTAAATTGTGCCCGTAATAATTTATTTTCTATATCATTAAGTGTTATTGCTACTCCTCCGATTTTATGCTTTTGTTTATCAAAAAACCCACCGATGTCTAACGGTGACTTAATAGGATATTTATCTACAACTGATTTTATAACCGTTAAATTATATGCATTAATCCAAAAAGCTCTATATATATCCACATCATTTTTGAGTACAATAATATCAGCACTTAATGTAATAAGTTCATTTAACTGACTAGGAGATGCTTTTATTTTTTTATAATTAACTTTTCCGTCAATAATATTCGCTTTAAAAAAAACGTCAGATTTTTCAAAAAAACTAGTAACATCCTGTGAAGAAACAAAATGAACGCTAATTAAAGATAGTATAAATAAAACTCTTTTAAAATATGTATTTTTCATTGTTAGTATAATTTGATCTTATACTAAGTCGAAACAAACATAACTTCTTACATCATGAAGTGTAAAAATTAAAAATTAAATCCAAAACTACCTGTCACTCCAAACTTACGAGCATTTATATTTTCAAAATAATTCCCCCTGAAGTTAAAGTCTATTCTAAACACTTTAAATATATTTCCTACACCTAAACTATACTCCCAATATATTTTTTCATCTGGAGCTCCAGAGGTTTCATTTATTATAAAGTTAGTGCTATCTAAATTAATATTATCTTGAGATAACTTCCCTGAAACACCCCTTATAGCGATAATTTCTCGGAGGTTCATTTTCTTTAAAAATGGTATTCTTGAAAATAAGCGTCCATTAAAATTATGCTCTAAATGTACAGATGCGTAACTATCAGTAACAAACTCATAATAGTTTAGCAAAGGAAATGTATTGAAAATAGAAAAATACGATTGGTTCCCTGGGATTATATTTAACAAGCCTAAAGATACTTTACCAAAAGTTTTTCCTAACTCAATATTGGAGTACAGCTTACCAAAGCCACCAATTTGCCATGGCTGCCTGTAAAAAAATTGCGCCTTTGAATAATTAAAGTCACTATCAAGTACTCCTTTAACTCCTTTACTTAAGCTTACATAAATTGTAGCATAATCATCCCCTACAATAATTCTTTCAACTCCATATCCTGTGGTTTTTTTTCTAGGAGTATATGTTAAAGAAAGATTTAATTCTGACTGTTTAATTTTTGATCTTATAATGTTAAAATCATCTACATCATAAAAGTCAAGTGAAAACTTATTAGATGCAGATTTTAAAGTTCTGTAACTCCCCGATAACTTTACTTTAAGGTTTTTTGCCATTTCTGTCTCTATACCCAAACTAGTTAAATTTACTGACGTCAACTTATCATTATCCCCTGATGAAAACAAGGATGATGATGCAAAACTTCTTCCCAAGATATCATTCGAAGTCGTTAAACTTACTCCTATTTGCTCTATGTCCCTTCTATTTCCAGCTGATAAAATCCATCTGTTTTTTCTACTCAACAACCATTTCCCAGACATCCCATATTTAAACTGACCATCTTTAAATCCATAAGCTCCATAACCTTGAATCCTCCACTTATCATTGGGTCCAAAATATGTTCTACCACCAGCACGTATACGCCCCCCTTCTACATCATTATATCCAAAAGTTGAGAAAATTGGTCCAAAATCCATTTTTAATTTTGGAATCTCCACATAACCGGAAGCTAAAATACTGGCCGTATTATACAATCGCTTAAATTTCGCCACTGTTTTTAACGTATCGAGCATTTTATAAACTCCTTTTTCATCTTTATTCAACCCCTCTAATCTATTCTCTTCCCAAAATGTATCATTCTGGTTATATATTTCAAATGCATAAGGATCAGATTCTTCTTTATAAAATTTTGATTCTTTTTTTACATCAAACTCATATTGATCATACAGCGTAGTACGTTTACCATACACTCCCTTTGCTTTATCTTTTTTAGAAAAACTAAAATCAGACATAAAATAGTCTCTCTTTATCAGAAAAACAGAATCATTCAAGACATCAAACTGTTGCTCAATATAAATATCTTTTATCCAATTGATGTTAGCACTTTTTGAAACTTGTAAATTGATATCCTTTATCGCCCATGTACTATCATTTACCCAAAAATCTCCTTTAAAAGTTAATTCATTTTTTCTCCTAGGATAATATACAATATTATAACACCATTTATTACCAATATACGCACTATCAGACAATACATAATTGTATACATTCACCCCTGTCTTTGACAATGGACTCACAAAACTCTTATCAAAAACCTTTAGGTAATTGTCATATACATTATAATCTGAATACAGATCTTTTACGAAAGAAATAATTGTTTGATTATTACTAAACCCTGAATTTTTATTTCCTATTAAATCCTCTCTAATTTTATTCTTTTCATTATCTCCATATACCTTAGATACCGATTCGTTTAAAAATATTGGCAAGTACGTTTTTCCTGTTATATTTGACGTATCTAATTTTTCAAAAATAAATTCCATTCCTTTAAACAATTTGCTTTTAGTCATTGTACTATCCACATTATTAAAATCGAATTCTATTTTTTCATATTTATCATATTGGTATTGCTTAAATTTTTTCGTCCCATTAGCACGTTTATGTGCCCATATTTTCTTAAGAATATCAATCGCCGGGTTATTTTTTTTAGATTGCTTTCCTGAGTAAATAGTAACCACCTCTAATTGACTTCCTTCCTTTAGCAGTACATTCATTTTATACGTTACAGACTTCTCTAATAAAACATCCTGAGTTTCATACCCTACAAATGATATTTGGAGTATTTGTTGACGCTCGTCAGACTCTAAATAAAATCGGCCATTTTCATCAGTAATTGTTCCTATAGTAGAGTTTTTAAAAATCACATTTGCATACGGAACTGGATAATCAAATTCATCAATAACAACACCACTTACTTTAGTTTGTGCTACTAAAATTGTTGTAAAAATGATTAATATTATAGTTAGTATTTTTTTCATAAACAAAAAAAAGCTCCGTTAGAATTAAGTACTAACGGAGCTCAAATATAAGTTTTTTATCCCACTATGCGGATGTTTTTATTAGATGACAATTTAAAAACTTGTCTTAGAAATCCATTTTCCAAAATCAATTCTTATTATAATTACTTATAGCAATTAAACCTATCTGTACATTACCTTTTTAACAGATTTGATTACATCATCCATATTTGGCAACCACTCTGCTAATAATACTGGGGAATATGGCGCTGGTGTATCAGCTGTATTAATTTTTTCAATTGGCGCATCCAAATAATCAAATGCATGATTCTGCACTTGATATGTTATTTCTGTAGCAACATTTCCAAATGGCCACGCTTCTTCTAAAATCACCAATCTATTCGTTTTTTTAACAGACTCAATAATAGTAGCACTATCTAATGGTCTTACCGTTCTTAAATCGATAATTTCACAAGAAATCCCTTCTTTTTCTAATTCATCAGCAGCTTTATATGCCTCTTTTATAATTTTTCCAAAAGAAACAATGGTCACATCTGTTCCTTTACGCTTCACATCAGCAATACCAATTGGCAACACATACTCTCCATCTGGCACTTCTCCTTTATCACCATACATTTGCTCAGATTCCATGAATATTACAGGATCATTATCACGTATCGCAGCCTTTAACAACCCTTTTGCATCATAAGGATTCGATGGCACAACCACTTTTAAACCTGGTGTATTTGCAAACCAATTTTCAAATGCTTGTGAATGTGTTGCTCCTAATTGTCCTGCTGAACCTGTTGGCCCTCTAAAAACAATCGGGCAAGGAAATTGTCCACCAGACATTTGTCTGATTTTTGCTGCGTTATTTATAATTTGATCGATACCTACTAATGAAAAGTTAAATGTCATGTATTCCACAATTGGCCTATTTCCAGTCATTGTAGACCCAACAGCAATCCCTCCAAATCCAAGCTCAGCAATTGGCGTATCTATAACTCTCTTATCTCCAAATTCATCCAACATCCCTTTAGATGCCTTATATGCTCCATTATATTCCGCAACTTCTTCTCCCATTAAATACACAGATTCATCTCTGCGCATTTCTTCACTCATTGCCTCACATATTGCTTCTCTAAATTGAATTGTTCTCATTAATAGTAATATTTAATTTGTAAAAACAAACAAAAATAGACATTTCAAGAAATCTATTCTTGAAAAAACAGAATAAATTTACTATGCATGCATAGTAGTATTCTTGAAAAATAAATGTATATTTGGGGACTTAAAATTATTTCAACTTTTTAATATAAATATCATGAATATATTAGTGTGTATTAGTCACGTGCCAGACACTACATCAAAAATTAATTTCACCAATGGTGACACGGAGTTTGACGCTAGCGGTGTACAATTTGTAATCAATCCTAATGATGAGTTTGGATTAACCAAAGCAATGCTTTTAAAAGAACAAAATGGCGCTACAGTTACTGTTGTTAATGTTGGTGGTGCAGATGCTGAACCGACTTTACGTAAAGCTTTAGCTATTGGAGCAGACAATGCTATTAGAGTAAATGCTGATGCAAAAGATGGGTTTTTTGTAGCTAAACAATTAGTAGAAGTTGTTAAAAACGGAAATTACGATTTAGTAATTGCTGGAAAAGAATCATTAGACTACAATGGAGGTATGGTACCTGGGATGTTAGCTGGTTTTACAAACTATAATTTTGTAAACGCATGTACTTCATTAAATATTGATGGAAACAATGCTACTGTAGTAAGAGAGATTGATGGTGGTAGTGAGACTATAAGTACTAACCTTCCATTAATTGTTGGGGGACAAAAGGGTTTGGTTCAAGAAAGTGAGTTACGTATTCCTAATATGAGAGGAATTATGATGGCCCGTAAAAAACCTTTACAAGTTGTAGAAGCTTCAGGCGCTGATAGCAAAACCAATGTAGTAAGCTTTGAAAAGCCTGCTGAAAAATCAGCTGTAAAATTAGTTAGTGCTGATAATATTGATGAGTTAATCAATTTATTACATAACGAAGCAAAAGTAATATAACCCACCAGTGGAGTTAACTTAAATGATGTCAAAGATTGAGGTCATTTATTCATTTAATTTTTAATACAATAATAAATTATGTCTGTTTTAATATTCGCTGAATCAAATAACGGAAAATTCAACAAAGCAACCTTAGAAGTCGCTTCATACGCAAAAGAAATTGCAAACACTATAGGAACAACAGTTACAGCTGTAGCAATTAACACTACAGAAACTGATGAATTAGCTCAATACGGAGTTGATAAATTATTAACCGTAACAAATTCAGGTTTAGACAACTTTAACGCTAAAGCTTACGCTGAAATTATCAAACAAGCTGCAGAAAAAGAAAACGCTAACCTTGTAGTTATGTCCTCGACTACTAACGGAAAATATTTATCTCCTTTAGTAGCAAGTAACTTAAATGCTGGATACGCATCAAACGTCATTGCTTTACCAGAAAGTACAACTCCTTTTAAAGTAAAAAGAACTGCTTTTTCAAATAAAGCATTTAGTGTTACAGAAATTTCAAGTGATAATAAAGTAATTGCTTTAGCTAAAAACTCATTTGGTTTAAAAGAAAAAGCTACAAATATCACTCAAGAGAATTTTGACGCTACTATAAATGATGCTCATTTAGCAACAACAGTAACTACAGTTGATAAAACTACAGGTAAAGTTACTATTGCTGATGCTGACATAGTAGTTTCTGCGGGAAGAGGGTTAAAAGGTCCTGAAAACTGGGGTATGATTGAAGAACTTGCCGAAGTACTTGGTGCTGCTACAGCTTGTTCTAAACCTGTTTCTGATTTAGGATGGAGGTCACACAATGAGCATGTAGGACAAACTGGTAAGCCAGTAGCTTCTAACTTGTATATAGCTATTGGTATTTCAGGAGCTATTCAACATTTAGCTGGAATTAATGCTTCTAAAGTAAAAGTTGTTATTAATACTGACCCTGAAGCACCTTTCTTCAAGGCTGCAGATTACGGTATTATAGGAGATGCTTTTGAAGTTGTTCCAACACTAATTGAAAAATTAAAAGCTTTTAAAGCGCAAAACGCATAATTTTTTATAAATTGTGCCTTAATAAGGGCTATCTAAATTATGACCAATAGCGTCCCAAATTTAGATAGCTTTTTGTATTTATAATGATGCTGTTTTAGATTTTTAGAATCTTTTAGAATTTATACTGATGAGTTTAGTACGACTAAATATAAAAGGAATATCCTATAGCCAAACACAAAATGGGGCATATGCACTTATTTTAAATGAAGTTGATGGCGAACGAAAACTACCTATAGTAATTGGAGCTTTTGAAGCACAATCTATTGCTATTGCGCTGGAAAAAGAAATCAAACCTCCACGCCCATTAACACATGATTTATTTAAAAGTTTTGCTGACAGATATCAAATCTTAGTAAAACAAGTTATTATTCATAAATTAGTCGATGGTGTTTTTTATTCAAGCATCATTTGTGAACGCGATAAAATTGAAGAAATCATTGATGCAAGAACCTCTGATGCCATTGCTTTAGCATTACGTTTTAACGCACCAATATTTACTTATAAAAACATCCTTGACAAAGCTGGTATTTATTTAAATTTACCTGCGAAAGACGATGACCCTGAAGACGTTTTAAATGAGGATATTGTTTTCGAAGAGCAAGAAACTGAAACCAATTATTCACATTTAACACTGCAGGAGTTAAATTCAACGTTACAAGATGCTGTTAACAATGAAGATTATGAAGCCGCTGCAAGGATAAGAGACGAAATTTCCAAAAGAGAGCAATAAACTAATTGTGGTTGTTAGTTTGTTGTGTAATAAAACTTACTTGATATACTTATGAAATACTTTTTTACCAGCTTAATTGCCCTAATTAGCTTTATTACTTTTGGGCAAAATATTAACCAAGAGTGGAAGTTCAGTGCCATTGAGAAAAACAATATTAGTGTGCTTCCTATTGATTCTGAAATTGATTTTTTAATACTACAGAACAATCAGTTTGAATACCAATTAGCAGCTAAAAATAACTTAAAAGCTAAAGGAGATTATATATTACAGAACGATTTATTAATCTTCTACTACACACAACCAAAAGATACCATTAGGAGGTACCGAATTACCAAACATACTGACTCTACGCTAGTATTTTCTGAAAACTCTACTAAATATTATTTTACAAAAAACAGTCTTAGAACGAAGGAAAACCCTGTAACTAAAACGGACACAATCATCCCTAGTCAAGGATTCTCATTAGAGAGTTTATGGAGGGGTGTATTAGGAATGGTTTCTTTAATTTTTATCGCATTTCTTTTTAGTAATGATCGAAAAAACATCAATTGGAAAACTGTTGGAATCGGGATTAGTTTTCAGCTAATCATTGCAATTTCTGTTTTAAAAATACCTTTTATCCAGTCTGCATTTGATCTCGTTGGAAAATTTTTTATAAAAGTATTAGAATTTACTGGGTCAGGAAGTGAGTTTTTGTTTGGTGGGATGATGGATATTAAATCATTTGGATTCATATTTGCTTTTCAAGTACTACCTACCATCCTGTTTTTCTCTGCGTTAACTTCTGTACTATTCTATTTAGGAATAATTCAGAAAATAGTAAAAATAATGGCTTGGGCTTTATCTAAAATTTTAAAAATTTCAGGAGCAGAAAGTTTAAGTGTTGCTGGAAATATTTTCTTAGGACAAACTGAAGCTCCTCTATTAATAAAAGCTTATTTAGAGAAAATGAATAAGTCTGAAATTCTTTTGGTAATGATTGGTGGTATGGCAACAGTTGCTGGAGCCGTACTCGCTGCTTATATTGGTTTCTTAGGGGGTGATGATCCTGTATTAAAACTAAAATTCGCAAAACACTTATTAGCTGCATCAGTCATGGCTGCCCCAGGAGCTATTGTAATTTCAAAAATATTATATCCACAAACTGAAACAGTAAATACTGATGTAAACGTATCATCCGAAAAAATAGGAAACAATATCTTGGATGCGATTGCGAATGGAACAACTGAAGGCTTAAAACTAGCTGTTAATGTTGGCGCTATGTTACTGGTTTTTGTTGCATTAATAGCAATGATCAATGGAGGATTAGAACTTATAGGAAGTATTACACATTTAAATGAATGGATTGCATCAGTATCGCCATATAAAAAGTTATCACTAGAAGCTATTTTAGGAACTATATTCGCCCCTTTAATGTGGTTGATTGGTATCGCCAAAGAAGATGTCATGATGATGGGACAGTTATTAGGAATAAAACTAGCTGCTAGTGAATTTGTAGGATATATACAGTTAGCTGATCTAAAAAACATAGCCAATGCAACGCATCTTACCTATAACAAATCGGTTATTATGGCAACTTATATGCTGTGTGGGTTCGCAAACTTTGCCTCAATAGGTATTCAAATTGGGGGAATAGGTTCATTAGCTCCTGGACAACGTAAAACCTTATCAGAATTTGGGATGAAGGCATTAATTGGAGGAACAATTGCCTCGCTAATTTCTGCCACCATTGCAGGAATGATTATCGGATAATAATAAATCACCCTAAATTAGTTCATTATTATTTTCGGTTGATAACCTTTTAATAAAATCATAAGCTTCAAGTACTTCGGCTTGAAGCTTTTTTTTACTTTAGTGACCTAATAATAGATCTATATTTTCGTGTGTAAGCACACGAAATATAAATTAATAATAACATTTTTCGTTCGAGGTAATCCTCGGTGAATTAAACCCACTCATGGGATTAAAACCAGTTCTCTTTTTCAAGGGAAATAAATTATGAAGCAATACATCGATTTAGTAGAACACGTTTTAGCAAACGGAAATGAAAAAGAAGATAGAACAGGAACAGGAACTAAAAGTGTTTTTGGTTATCAAATGCGATTTGACTTAAGTGAGGGTTTTCCTATGGTGACTACAAAAAAACTACACTTAAAATCTATTATATATGAACTATTATGGTTTATTAAAGGAGATACCAACATCAAATACCTACAAGATAATGGAGTAAAAATTTGGAACGATTGGGCTGACGAAAATGGCGACTTAGGACCTGTTTATGGACACCAATGGCGTAATTGGAATTCTGATGATATTGATCAACTACAGGAGGTTATATCTACAATTAAAAATAATCCTGACAGTAGAAGAATGTTAGTTGCAGCATGGAATCCATCTGTATTGCCTGATACATCTGTTTCTTTTAGTGAAAATATAGCTAATAACAAAGCTGCTTTACCTCCTTGCCATGCTTTCTTCCAGTTTTATGTAGCTGATGGTAAATTATCATGTCAACTATACCAACGTAGCGCCGATATTTTTTTAGGTGTTCCGTTTAACATTGCGTCATACGCTTTATTAACAATGATGATTGCTCAAGTATGCAATTTAGAAGTTGGTGAATTTGTACATACGTTTGGTGATGCCCATATTTACAACAACCATAAAGAACAATTTGAATTACAATTATCAAGAGAAATAAGGGAATTACCGAAAATGAAAATAAATCCGAATATTAAAAATATTGAAGATTTTACTTTTAATGATTTTGAATTGGTAAATTACAATCCACACCCTGGAATAAAAGGAGTTGTAGCCGTGTAATTATGAAAAAACTTATCGTACTAATTACTTGTTTTATTTCTAGTTTTATTTTCACTCAAAACTCAAATAAAAAATTTGAATTTGAAAACATTGAAAAGATTCCAATTCACCCAAATTGCAATGAATATGAAAGTAATTCAAATATTAAAAAATGTATCTCAACTCAAATTAACGAGTTAATTCACCGAGAGTTCAATACAAGCTTAGCATACACCTTAGGCCTTACAGGAAAACAACGCATAAATGTTACTTTTAAAATTAACCCACTGGGTAATATTATAGACATTAATGCTGAAGGAGCACATCGCTCCCTAGAGAAAGAAGCCACTAGAGTAATAAAATTACTTCCCAAATTTAAACCAGGTTATATAAAAGGTACTCCTGTAACCGTACCTTATACGCTACCTATTATTTTTGAGGTTGAATCTCCTAAAAAACTTATACAAAAAACAATAGAGAATAGTAATCGGCATAATAATTTCCCTGTATTCAGAGGCTGTAGAGAAGATCTTGGAAACGATTTATTAAAAGAATGTACTACCGAAAAAATTGTTAACTTTATAAAAGTTAGTTTTGACACGGAATTAGCAAGTAACCTCTTTCCTCAAAAACAATCAACAAAATTTAAAGTGGAATTTGTTGTAAATAAAAAGGGAAAAGTAGAACAAGTAACTGCAAAAGCAAATCACAGAGAAATTGCAGCAGAAGCGATCAGAGTTTTAAAACGTATTCCTAAATTTAAAAAACCTGGATATATTAATGGAATAGCTGTTGATACACCATTTAGTATTATGATAATTGTTTATTTTCAAGAATTCTAACAAAAAAGTCATGAAAAACCAACACGAACAATACGAAAACGCTAGAAAGCGTACCAAACAAAAAAAACGTTTGTACTTTCATTTTATCCTATTTGCATTAGGTACAATTGCATTAGCCATCATAAACAAAGGGCTAGGAATCGGTGAGGATATTATTAATAACTGGTATTTAATTGCTATTGTTATTTGGGGTTTTCTATTCATGATACATGTAGTAAATGTTTTTGTTACCAATCGTTTTTTTGGAAAAGAGTGGGAGCGTATACAAACTGATAAAATCCTTACTAAACATGATAAAAAAATTATTAAACTAGAAAAAAAAATATTAAAAGAACATCATATTAAAGAAAACATAGCAACCTATCAAAAAAACAAACAAGTGATCACAATTATTGCAGCAGCAGGGGAAAATAATGAAATTGGAAAAGACAATAAACTAATTTGGCATTTGAGTAACGACTTGAAACGTTTTAAAAAACTTACTTCCGGTCATGCTATCATTATGGGTCGTAAAACCTTTGAAAGCTTTCCTAAAGCATTACCCAACAGAACAAATGTTATTATAACTAGAGATCATAACTACACTGCAGAAAATGCAGTTGTCGTACACTCCTTAGAGGAAGCGCTACAAGCAACGAATGATGACAATCAACCTTTTATCATTGGAGGTGGTGAAATATACAAACAAGCCTTAAATAGCGCGCATCGTATTGAATTAACAAGAGTTCACCATCATTTCGAAGCAGACACCTATTTCCCTGAAGTAAATAAATCATGGAAAGAAATTACTAGAGAAGACTGTTATAAAGATGAAAAACACGATTATGATTATAGCTTTATTACCTATGAAAGAGCTTAATATATTAAGTTAAAATAAAAACCGTTTTCAAAGAACTCTTCAATTGATTTTGCTTACCCCAACTTTTATACAAATATTAATTTATTCCAAAATAAAAAAAGACCATTCGATCGCTAATAATATTAATTATTTAAAATTTTAGAGGTTAATTGACAAATACAATAGAGCTTTAAATTTTTTATGTAAAAAGAATTAATCACAACCGTAAAAACATTTAATTTGTTAGAAATTTGGATTAAGAGAGTGAAATAAGGTAGGAATTGAAGGAAATTATTCCTATTTCAATCTACCCATGCCGTATGTTTCACGAATTTAGCCACAATAATATAGTACGGGATTCATTTAATAAATAAATTATTGATGTACAGAATACATAATATTTTGCTGATTCCTTTAGGTAAGCCTAAAAACAAAACTAACTCTTCAAAAATACATTCTAATAATTCTTAGCAAATATTTTTCTCTTTTTGCTTATTTTTTATATAATATAAAAACACTAAAATCTAATAGGTATAGTATATTATTATCCTTTTCATTTATTAATTGTTTTATTAAATTCTACTCTTAATTGTGTTGCCCATTTTTTAATTCGATCTTGGGTAAGTTCAGTTTCGTTATCTTCATCTAAGGCAAGACCATAAAACAAATTTTTATTGAAGAGTGCCTTTGAAGCGGAAAAATCATATCCTTTTGTTGGCCAATAACCAACTATTTCGCCTCCATTTTTTAGTATTGCCTTTGCTAGCATGCCAACTCCGTCTATAAAATATTCGTGATAACCATATTGATCGCCCAATCCATATAAAGCGAAAGTTTTTCCTGAAAAATTAATTTTTTGAAAATCATCAAAAAAATCTTCCCAATCACTCTGAAGATCTCCATCATACCAAGTGGACAATCCTAATATAAAGATGTCAAATTTTTTAAAATAAGCCTTGTTTATTAGCGATACATCTCTAACTTCTAATTCAAAAAAATCAATTGCATCAACTAAATCATAAGTAACTTCTTCTGTTACACCTGTATCTGAACCGTAAATAAGTGCTCCTTTTCTCATTTTTTTGAGAACGTATTTTTAATACTAGTGAATCCTAGTTGGTTAATTATATCAAATATTTTCATTTATCTCCCTATTTTTACGCGCATCAATAAAACTCTTTACAAAAAATACAATCGCAATAATGGTGGTTACCATCATAGTGACAACACGTATTATAGCAATTGAGTCATTTCTCTCTAATGCTCCTGTAAGTGGCTTGATTAATCCAATAAGAACAATAAGCGTCAAAAGCACAGCAATATGTGCTATAACTTTATTTTCTTTCTTAACACCATTATTACAAAGCAACAAAACAATTCCAATAAAGGCTGGGATTAAAGCTGTTATAGAAGGACTTTCTGAAAAAAAATACCCCCAAAGAGATAATCCAATCAGTACAATAGCATTAAGTAAACTAGCGATATATGCTTTCATTTTTTTATGTATTTAAAATAGAACCGTAAAGTTACTGTTTTATATGGAATCATTATAAATAAAACAGATTTATACGTAAAAATGAAACTATCATCATCTGATTTTGGATGGAGCTACAAATATTCATTGAATATCTAACTTGTTATTTTCTTGTACTCAACAACTAAAACTAATCCTCAAAAAACACCTAAAAATATCGTAAAAGGCATCTTAAAACTAAAAGAAAAACACCCATGTTGAGGAGCAAAAAAATAAGAATATTATTGGGTATATTTAACTGCTACACTTAAAGGTAAATATGTCGCAATTGAAGATCTTGGCAATGGAATTTGGGAAGTATTTTATAGTAATGTACTTTTAGGATACTTTAATAAAAAACAATTGAGAAAGAAGGAACAATCAACAAGGTTAGAAACTAATTTAGTGTAACCCCTAATCTTTAAATTGTGTAAAATATGTCCCTTAACAAACACAATTATATCGAGTATACAAAGGAGGTTATATGGTTAATATCTTACTTCTTTTATAAGTAATTATCTAACGATTTCTAAAAACTAAGCCTTTAGTTTCTGCGGATATTTTTTTAAGTATCACACTTATTTATTCTAAAGCTTCAGAAATATATTTACTATTTGACACCATATTCTTACAATATATTTTTACCATTAAATAAACTCATTATTCTAAACTACGAAAACTAGAGCATAGCAATAGCTTTATTATAAACCAAACAAATAATTTAAAATTATTATGAAAAAAAAAGTCGTTTTATTTTATTTAATGCTATTTGCATTAATGAAAAGTATTAATGCCCAATCTTGGGACTACGTTAATATTACAGATTCTCCAACACTTCAACATCAAAAAGCCTGCTTGGATGAGATAGATAATACTTATGTAACAGTTACTAAAGCTGGATCATCAGTTCCAGTAGAAAGATTTATTTATACATATGATGCGCAGGGTGATTTAATGGATGAAGAAGATATATCAAATTTATTAATGTTTAATTCATCTGGAGGTTTTGTTGGAAACTATAAAGGTGTAATTCAATATCATGATTCTAAGATTTATATTTCTGGACAATCCGTTGGTTCAAATTCTAATCCTAAAATAATAAGTAGAGATACTAGTATTGGAGCAACAAGTGCTACGTGGGAGGAAATACCTTCAACAGGGTATGGTCGTTTTGAAGACATTAAGGTCAAGGACAATAATTTGTACGCTTTAGGAAACGGATCTGGAGTATTTGATTTTGGCTCTATTGCAATTAACATCAATGGCTCTTTTATTGCTAAATATACCATAGCACCAAAACAATTACTATGGGTTAAAAAAATTGATAGAGGAATTGGACAGTCCATTGAAATTGATGAGATGAATAATGTATTTGTCACAGGTGATCATACCGCTACAAACAATATAACAGTTTATGACGGTAGCCAAGCTTATACCTTGGGTAACCCAAATACAGCAGAGAACTTTTTAATAAAGTTCGATGACAATGGAGACTATAGTAATTCTTTTGGGTATAAAAGCACCACTACAAACGATAAAGCTTTTGATATGGTTACTGATATTGAGTATGTTTATTGGGCAGTTCATAATAAAATTCTTGCCTATGATATTTCTAATGGAGCTATAGAATGGATAAAAGATATTATAGAAAAACGTCCTTTGGATATTAATATAAACACTTGTGGTGATTTGTATATTACTGGAACAGACTCAAGCGTAAATAAAAATTCATGTAGCTATAATTTTTTTGCTGTTGGGATGAATAATTTAGGAAGTACAATTTGGGAATCAGATGCCGTTTCTTGTAAATCATATGGTTCTCAAATTATGCTTAATTCTAATAATGAACAAATAATTATAGGTAGTTATTCTTCTAATGGTTCAAATGAGGATTTAGTAATAGACTCGAATTATAGTTCCAGTACTTCTAAAGGTTACTTTATTTCAAGATATGATGATAGTATAGTTAATAGTTGCTGTAAAACAGAAGTTGATTTAGGCGAAGATATAGTTGCATGCGAAGGTGATGAAATAGGGGTTATAAGTATAGTTAATCAAGGGTTTAATAGTCCTAATTTTAATATTACTTGGTATTATAATGGAAATGAAGTACAAGTAGGAGGAGAAACACTACTATCGTCTTATAATTCAGGTACCATAACTGTTATAGTCTCTTCTCCAGATTGCAAAAATATATCAGATAGCATAGAAATTAATATTCAGCCTTGCTGTACAGAGATTTTAAATCTAGCTGTAGATTGCGAAAATCAATTAGTTTATATAGATACTTATTTACCAACAACAGTAGAAATAGCTACTAATTGGACATTTAATAATAGTATCGTACCACAGTCTTCGTATTCTTCTTCATTAAGTACAAGTTATGGTTCTGGAACCTATAGTGTTTCGGTAAGTTATGCATTACCAAATGGTGAATTATGTAACCTCCATGCTAGTATAGTATATAAAGCAGAAGATTGTTGTGCCATTACTGGAGCAATTACTTCTGTTGAGTTTGTAAATGTAGAATATTATGAAACAGTAGAGACAGAGTCTTATGGAGAAGTACAGGTTCCAGTGTTATGTGATTTTACAATTGATGCATCAGCGAGTAGTTGTGAAGAATCATATTATTTAAGTATTTCAGAGATTATTCCAGAGACATGGTTTACAACAACCGTTTTTGGAGGTTTAATAACGCAAGCTCAAGCTCCTAGTAATTTAGATTTGGGGCAGTTTTATGCGTTTCAGCCGCATAAGTACTACCAATTACATTTTATGGCGCAACCAAATGGGAATTCTGAATATTTGATATTTAAATATGGATTAGACGCCGAAGGAATATTAACAAGTATTAATTCTTACGAAACAATTTCAACAAAACATGGGGAACAAACAATTCCTGTAGTAGATTGTAGATTAATTTTAGATGGTTCTGCAAGCTTATGTGAAGAAAACTATAAAGTGCGAGTAGATAAATTTATACCATCTCTATGGCAGTTTAATGGCAATGTTTATAATGGAAACTGGACAACTGGTCCAGTACCTAATTCTTTGAATTTAACGTCAGCGTATTCCCAGTTAGACAATGGAGAGTATTATATGCTAACACTAGTTGTAGATCCTATTTGGAATTCACATTACATTTTATTCAAAAAAGAAGAGTGTGAGTTTAAAAATAACTTTAAACTACATCCAAACCCTAGTAACGGCATATTTAACATTTTTTTAGGGAAGGAAGAAACAGGTAAAATAGAAGTTCATGATATTTATGGAAGTAGAGTATATTCTAAAGTTTTTAAGGATAGTAAAACTATCGTTGTGGATATAGAGAAACAGCGTAAGGGAGTATATTTTGTTAACGTTATTATTGGGACACAAACAATAACTAAAAAAATAATAAAACAATAATTTGTATTTATGACCAGAAGGTTTATTAACTAAAATAATTCATCCGGATTAAGATTAGTATAATGGAATGAATTAAGAATAAAATTATATTTGTTGTACCTCTATAACTAAACAAGGCTTCACGTTTCCGTAAAGCCTTGTTTTTTTTAGTAGCGGGAACTGGACTCGAACCAGTGACCTTCGGGTTATGAGCCCGACGAGCTACCTACTGCTCTATCCCGCGATATGACCGCAAATATACAACTGTTTTAAACCTATACAAGCCTTTTTTATGATAATATAAAAAAGATGCTAAAATAAATATACTTCAAAACGCTATTTTCTATTATTAAGAACTATATACAAAACACAAAATACACCACTTAAACGACTTATTTAGCCCTTTCAACGAAATAAACGCGCTTATGTATTAAAACATTTAGTTAATTAAAGCCTAAAAAATACATTTGTTCTAAAAGGTATTTATACAATAACATTCATGAAAAATATTATACACATTTTTACAATATTATTCTTTTTTCAACTAAATGCACAGGTAGGAATAGGAACAACTAATCCTCAAGCTCAATTGGATGTCAGTGGTGGTTCTATTAGATTCTCTGATTATGGATCAAGAACATTTACAGGAACGCAAGCATATCTTTTAGGTGTTGAAAGTGATGGCGATGTTATAGAACTATCCGCTAATGATCTTGGAGTAAAAGGAACTCAATATTACACCTGGGATATCAGTAATACTTCATCCCCAAATATTGACAACATAAGAACTTTAGGGGTTCCAACCACTAGCGGTATGTTTACTGGCTCTTTGAATGATGCTGGACTAAATACTATAAAACCAGCTGAAGATGGATATATTGTGCTATACAAAGGAACCTTAGTAGTAAATAATACAGGAAATTTTACTTTTAACTCTAATTCTGATGACGGCTCTAGAATATATATTGATGATGTTCTAATATTGAATGATTGGATTGATCAAGGGCCTGGATCAATAGCATCTAGTACTATTAATTTAGCGGAAGGGTCTCACAGAATTGAATTTTGGATGTATGAAAACGGAGGTGGAGATTATATGAATTTCACTTGGGGTGCTAATCCAGACGGGCATACGGTTAACCAAACGATTAATGCTTTAGATTTACTTATAAAATAATTATAATTTATAGCTATTTTAGTCCACGCTCCGCTAATAATCATAAAGTTATTTGAAACTATTAGTAATATATACACTAGTCTATTTTTATACCTTAACACTATTAAATTTTAGTATTTATATATAAACTAAAGTGATGCTTCTTTATACTCATTTTAAACTTTTAACATAAAAAAGACAGCCTATTGGCTGCCTTAAAAAAATCGTCTGTAAATTATTACTTAACTAATATTTTTTTGTTATATACTTGATCTACTGAAGATACTTTCAAAAAATAAACTCCCGATCTCAAGTCTTCTACATTGAAACTTAAATTATATACACCTTTATAATGGAGTTTATTTTTTAATAGATCCATTATTTTTCCCCCATTAGCGTCGTATATAGTAATATTCATTAAAGTTGATGTGTTAATTACATAATGTATATTTCCTATCTGATAAACTGGGTTTGGATAAACACCAATAATAACATAATCTTTAGTAATATTATTATTATTAATGCTTTTAGGAAAATCACCATAAGACAGTAAAGGTTCTGAGGGAGTTTTTGACTCAACTAAGTTACAATTGTCTTTATCTGTATACCAACTTTTAAAATAAGTTTGACCAGAATTTGGTGTAGTAATATCATTCATATTATACCAATCTGCCTGAACTCTATCATTTTTAACATCTAGGATATAATAACCATGAGCATCTAAGCTCACATCATACATATGCCAATTATTGACGAATGTCCATGATTCAGCCAACCAAGTTGCAACCCCTCCATACACATCTAGGTTCTCAGAGGTTATACTAGGTACTATAAACTCTACCGCTTGGCAAATATTGTCATGCTCAACAATACCAGTAAACATACTATGAATATCCCCTGTAAGTACTACATTATTTTTTATATTATTATCATTAATATACTGTAACAAACTATTTCTTTCTTCAGGGTAACCATCCCAAGCGTCATCTGTTGTAACGCCGTTGTAAGGCATCATCATAACCTGATTTCCTATAATACGCCACGTAGCTGTTGAAGTTCCTAATTCATTAATTAACCAATTGTACTGCTCTATCCCTAAAATTGAAGTATAAGTAGCGTTAGTTGAAAAGGTTGAATTATTTTTAACGGAAACATCTAAAGATGCTTTTTGTAGAATAGCCTCTAATTTCTCTTTCGCAATTCCTGAAATATTATTTTTATATCCGTACAACTTATAATCATAAGCTAATTTAGTAAAGGTATTCAATACCAACTCATATTCTTCATTGGTTATTTTATCCTTATCCAAAAACAAAGGAGTAACTTGTATTAAGGTTGCTTTAATATCTTCAATTGTATTTAGTGATGTACTTTTAATTAATGATTTTATAATAGTTTTTCTTTCTTTTTTGGTCATACTTGAGATCTTTGCAGTAATTACTTCATCTCTTCCTTGTATTCTAGTGTCTAGCATTATTAAGTCTAGTAAATCTCCATAAGAAAAAGTTCTGTATAATCTATACTCTTCAATAGTGTTTGCTCTTACTGGCATCCATTCAAAATAAGCTTTATAAGCATTATTTTTCCTATCATTCCAACTTCCTTCAGTTACGGGGTCATGGTTTTCTGCTCCATTCATATTAGCATCATTAGAAAACTCATGATCATCCCAAATTAAAATAAATGGATGCTGTTGATGTAAATTACGCAACATAGCATCAAGTCTGTAATATGAGTAACGAACCCTATAATCGGCCAAAGTTATAATTTCATTAGCGGGTAAATGCTCTCTACCAATGGAACTATCATATCCATATCCACCACTTTCATATTCATATATATAGTCTCCTAAATGAAGAACCGCATCAATATCCTTTCTGTTAGCTAATTCCTGATACCCATTAAAATAACCATTCTGAAAATTAGAACAAGATACTACTCCAAAACGCACATTCGAAACATTTCCTATAGGAGCTGTTCTTGTTTTACCAATTATAGAATATTGATCAGAAGTTTCAAACTGATAATAATAACTAGTATTTGGATTTAAATCTGTCACATCTACTTTTACAGTGAAATCTATAGCATCATCCGTTGTAAATTTGCCATTTTTAACTACATTTAGCATTGTAGGGTCTGTTGCTACTTTCCAATTTACTAGAGCACTAGGCGTATTTGTTGTTATTCGTGTCCAAATTATTACTGCTGATTCTGTTGGATCACCTGAAGCTACACCATGATAAAATGGAGCTAGAGAAGGATCAAAAAAGTCATCAATTATACTGGTGGAATTTCTACTTATTTTTGTTAATAAAGCATCTTGCTGTGCATTAACTAGTGTAGATATTAGTAAAAAAAAGGCATAACATTTTCTCATTTTAATTTTAATTTTAATTATTTACTGACGAAAATATTAAAACCAATAGCTTATTTACTATGTACGCATAATACTTAAATGAAATTTAACCTTAGTAACAGTAAAGCATTTTTTACTTAACCTAATCTTTAATATTCCTTAACAAACAAGCTCTTAAATAAATTAAGAGCTTGTTTATAACATTGATATGTTTATGCGGTTTCCTACTTATTTCTTGTAAATTTTATGAGTATAATACGTGTTTTTATGCTCATCCAAAATATTGATTAAATACACCCCTTTTTTAATATGTGCTATGTTAACCTGATTCTTTGATATTTTACTTTCATATATAAACACACCTGATGAAGAAAAAACTTGTATAGTCCATTTATCTTTTTCATCAGGAAGCTGTAAATAAAGAATATCAGTAACAGGATTTGGATATAGGTCTAGCTTTTTTATTTTTAAATTACTAACATTTAACATCCCTGGACTCACCGTATATTCAATATGCAATACTGGTGCTGCTAAACCATCTAAAGACTCTGCTTTACGTTTAGCAAATGTGTTTGTTAATGAAACTCCTGTTCCTTCTATTTTAACAGCTACAGCATTACCAGGGATCCAATTTCCACTATTTACAATATTCTGTATATAAGCTTTTAAATTTGGTGTTCTCTGAGCTGCTCCAGCAGCTCCATCATTCCATGCTGGTGGACTCCAATATACCGCAGAAAAATAATTTCTTCCAGAAGTTACATTATAATTTATGTCTTGATAAGCATTTGAGTTATCATCATCTTCAACAAAAACCAAAAATTCTGCTGTATTCGAATAACTACCATCTGCAGTAAACTGTATATAAGCATTATCAATTGTTGCGTTTTGTGGAATATTTAAATTTGCAAAACGAATACCTATTGTTTGATTACCTTGAAAATTATAAAAATCATGTACTAATTCAAGATCAGAGCTGTCGAAGTAAACAGCTCCGTTGCTTTCTTTTTGTTCTACGTCATCGCTAGCTAAAACATTTAACTCACCTACAAATGTTCCTACCAAAATGGCTACGGTATCATTATCAGTTAACCCATGATTATCATATGCTATAGTCTCTAATTCATGGGACCCATTTATAAAAGAATAAATAATCTCAAAAGGAGCAGTATTATCTACTCCTACTGAGACACCATTTACTTTAAAATCTACATAATCTATTGTTCCGTCATTATCAAATGCATTAGCTGTTAAAGTAGTATTTGTTCCATCAGCAATATACTGTCCATTTGATAGTGATGTTATCGTTATACTTGGTGCTTGTAATGCAGAATTAATAATTGTCACTGTACCTCCATTATCTGGATCCCATACATCTATCCCACTAGGTAACTCACAAATAGCGTTATTTAAATTCTCTCCAACGCTAAGAGCGTTATCAACAGCAATAGTTTTCACCTCTATTTGTGATGACGAAACACAAACCCATTTAAATTGATTAAAACTTGCTGCATCTCTTGTCCATATTTTACTATCATTTGCCGCTCTTAATGGGGCACCCCAACACCCTTCTCCCACATATACTGTTCCATAAAGATCCTCTCTTTGAAACCCCTCATCACAATTAGTTCCATTTGAACATGGTTTTATAGGCCAAGTTGTTTTTACCATATGAGAATCTGACTCATAAACTAACCTTACTCCCTCATCATAAAATAATTTTGCCCAGTTACTATACTCATCATTTCCTTCAGACTTTAAACTGTTATGAGGACGCATAGGTTTATGATATTGCGCTGATTTCCATATAGCATTATCTGAATTTAATTGACTTTGTAGCCAAGAGTATTGAGATCCTCCTGCTGTTATTTCAGAGTTCAAGGTATAAATCGAATATAAATTTGCTCCAAAAGTTATATTGTAATAAATATCTGTAGAAGGAACGTTAAATAAATTATAAATACTATTGTTAGTCCCTTCATGATTACCTCTTGCTGGAATTATTGGAAATATTCTTCCATCTGAAGCTATAGTAAGTTGCCAATCATCGAACCAATCTTGCCATTCTGAACTTGAATCTCCATTAGTCATGTCACCCCCAAAAAAAACTGCAGTAGGTTTTAATTTGGCTACTAATCTATTTGCATTTTGTCTTGGAATGCTATTGTTTCTTGAGTCCCCTCCTGAAATAAATGACATTGTATCATTAGTATCAGGAGCTGTCCTAAACCAAAAACGTTGGCTTACTCCTTCGGAGTCTTTAATCAAGAAGTAATAATTTGTACTAGCAATTAACCCAGTAAGTTTAGCAAAATTATTATTCATTCCTTTATATGAAATAGAACGATCTATAGTTTTAGAATTTGGATAATTTCCCCATGATGTTCCATTATCTATTGTTCCATAATAAACAGTAGGACTTGTTCCCGAAACTTGCTCCCAACCAATCATTATAGTCGTTGCAGGGTCATCCGTCAAGATCAATCTGTATCTTGAATTGGAAGAAAAAAGTATGCTTGAAAACAAGATACTACATAAAAATAAAGTGTATTTTTTCATTGTAAGAAAGTTTTATAATTAGCTCAAACATACTTTCATTATTGTTTACTTTAACGATTGAAATCAATTGATAACCTAATAATAATCTACTTAACACAAGTCTTATTTTATTTAATAGACAGGTAAACTTGACTTAACATTTTATGAAGTCACATCATTTAAATTTGAAACAATTAATTTTAATACTATATGAATACTAAATCAATTATTTTCTATTTAAAAACATGTTGTTTTATGGTATTTATAGGAAGGGCTTACCAACATTTATTTTGGGACGCTCCTTTTAGAAGCCTTTTGTGGGATCAAGATTTATTAGCCCCTTTAGTTATGAGATTTCTTAACATGAATTGGCAAGACTATGTTACAGATTTAAGGATTGACAATACCATACAATGTCTAATAAAGTTCAACGGACTTTTGTATGCTTTATGTGCTATTATATCACTAATAGTAAACTCTGATTCAAAAAAATGGATGAGATCAGTACTGTTTCTTGGAGGCTGTAGTTTAGTTATACTTTCATTGTTAATAACTAAAGAAAAATTTTATCATACAGCAATGTTCTTTGAACATAGTATTCAATTTGGAACTCCTTTCCTTTTATACTTCTTTTTAAAAAATAAGGCTATGATTTGGCTATTACCAAAGCTTAAAATTATCATAGCACTTTCATTTATATGTCACGGATTTTACGCTATTGGAATATTATACCCTTTGCCTGAAAATTTTGTAACCATGACTTTAAATATATTGCCTCTTAATGAAGTAACTGCTAAAGAGTTTCTTTTCTTAATAGGGATTATAGACTTTATAATAGCTATTTTTATCTATGTTCCAAAATTATCAAAAATCACTTTAATATATGCCTCTTTATGGGGGATCATAACAGCGCTAGCAAGAATTATAAGTGGTATAAAATATGGTTTCTCATTAGAAGTATTTCATCAATATTTTTATTTAACATTGTACAGAATACCACATGGATTAATTCCTTTACTGGCCTGTTATATTATAAACAATATTAATGAAAGGCTAAACGGTGTGAAGTTTTCAGCCGTGCAAAAAATTAATTAAACTTACAGTAGCCTTAATATGAGTATTTATTAAAAGTTTAAGCTTTCCATAATTTTGAGTTATAAATATTTCAGAATATAAAAAAACCCTCTCATTTCTGAAAGGGTTTCTTAGTAGCGGGAACTGGACTCGAACCAGTGACCTTCGGGTTATGAGCCCGACGAGCTACCTACTGCTCTATCCCGCGCTGTGACTGCAAATATACAACTGTTTTCTTCTATTAACAACCTTTTTTTAAAATAAATGTCGTAAATTGTACAATTGTCTTGTTTTTAGATATTTAAGAGAGTACATCTATCTCTTCTTGAACCAATTCCCATTCCTCCATTAATTGTTCTAATTTATTTTTTTTCGCTTGATAGCCATCAAAAAAATTATCCTTAGCAACTGTAGCATCGTAATTCGTTTCTAATTCTACATCAATATCTTTTATTTCTCTTTCTAACTTATTAATAGTAGCTTCAACCTTACTTAATTTATTATGTAATGCTTTTACCTTTTTCTGTTCATCATACGATTGTTTCTTATTTACTGCCGGCGCTTCCTTTTTAATTACGTCACGTTTTTCAACTTCTCGTAAATTCTCTACTTTTCGTTCTGCTAAGTAATAATCTATATCACCTAAATACTCTCGTATTACATGATCTTTAAACTCGTACACTGTACTTGTCAGTCCTTGTAAAAAATCTCTATCATGAGAAACCAGTATTAATGTTCCTTCAAATTTACGCAGTGCTTCTTTTAAAACATTTTTTGATTTAATATCCAAGTGATTCGTAGGCTCATCCATAATCAAAACGTTCAATGGCTGTAGTAACATTTTTGCCAATGCCAATCGATTTCGTTCTCCTCCTGACAGTACTTTTACTTTTTTGTCCACCTCTTCACCTCTAAACAAGAATGACCCCAAAATATCTCTTACTTTACTTCTTGTTTTCTCATTTGCTGCATCAATCATCGTGTTTTCAACAGTCTTATTTCCATCTAAATATTCCGCTTGATTTTGAGCAAAATATCCTATTTGAACATTATGTCCTATTTTTAAATTCCCTTGAAATGGAATTTCATTTACTATCATCTTTGCTAAAGTAGATTTTCCTTGACCATTCTGCCCAACAAAAGCGATCTTACTCCCTCTTTCAATTAACAAATCAATATTACTCAATACTAATTTATCCCCATAGCTTTTTGACAAGTCTGTTGCTTCTACCACAATTTTTCCTGGAACTATAGAAACTGGAAAATTTAAAGTCATTACCCCATTATCCTCTTCATCAATTTCAATTCGCTCAATTTTATCAATCTTTTTGATTAGCGATTGTGCCATTGTAGCTTTATTAGCCTTAGCTCTAAACTTTTCAATAAGTTTTTCTGTATGCTCTATTTGTTTTTGTTGATTTTTTTGAGCTGCAGCTTGTTGTTCTCTAATTTCTTTCCTTAAAACTAAATACTTAGAATACGGTTTATTATAATCATATATTCTTCCTAATGATATTTCAATAGTTCTGTTCGTTACATTGTCTAAAAACATCTTATCATGCGATACAATAACTACAGCTCCTACATAATTTTTCAAAAATGATTCTAACCAAATTATTGATTCAATATCTAAGTGATTGGTAGGCTCATCTAATAAAAGAATATCATTTTTCTGTAATAATAACTTTGCTAACTCAATACGCATTCGCCAACCTCCAGAAAAAGTTTCTGTTAGCTTGTCAAAATCTTCTCTTTTAAACCCTAATCCTATTAATATCCGCTCCGTTTCTCCTTGATAGCTATACCCACCAAATATTTCATACTGATGTTGCAACTCAGTAACATCATCAATTATTTTGGAATAAGCTTCACTTTCATAATCTGTTCTAGTTGTTAATTCCTCATTCAGTTCAGCAATTTGAAATTCTAATTTCTTAATTTTCTCAAAGGCTTGATAGGATTCTTCCAAAACACTTCTACCAGGTATAAAGTCAATATCCTGACGTAAAAAACCAATCTCTACCTCTTTTGCTAATGCAATCTGACCACTATCATATTCCTGATCTCCAGAAATAATCTTCAACATTGTTGATTTTCCAGCTCCATTTTTTCCAATTAAACCGGCTCTATCACCAGCTCCTAACCTGAACGTAATATCTTTGAATAAATCTTCTCCTTGAAAAGAAACAGTTAAGTTATGTATATTAAGCATTTGATATAAATTAAATAAGCGCTGGTAACAAATGTTATTTAATGTTAAAACAATAAACACTAAATTTGCACTAATTATGAATCTGCAAAAGTACATAAAATAAATGCTTAAAAAAGGCTACAAATTATATAGTATATTATTAGGCAAATGCCCTAAATGCCAAGAAGAAAGTATGTATAAAACAAACAACCCATACAAACTTAAATCTACTTTAAAATTAAATGATAAATGCAGCTCATGTGACTTAAAATACCATCTTGAACCATCGTTCTTTACAGGATCAATGTATGTAAGTTATCCTGTTGGAATTGCTTTTACTGTCCCAGCATTTATAATTAGTCATGTACTTTTAAAAAACAGCTTATTAACTACTTTTTTTACCATTACAGGAACTTTAATTGTTTGCTTGCCTGTTATTGCTAGACTATCAAGGAATATTTGGATTAATTTTTTTGTCAACTACGACAAGGATGCTGCAAAAACGAAATAAGTGTTGTTTTTTAAAGAAAAGTTTAACTAGATATATTCTCCAACAAAGCGAACTATATCAATCTCTTTATCCAGTTCATTTCCTTTTTCAATATAATCGTGTAGCTGATTACTTATAGTTGGAGCAACCATAACACCACGAGTTCCTAATCCATTTAATACATACATGTTTTTATATATTGGATGTTGTCCTACCAACGGCCTTCTATCTTTTACTGTAGGACGTATTCCTGCAAGTTGGTCAACAATTGTATAATCGCAGTTTAATACCAAATTAAGCTTATCAATAAGCTCTATTTTGGCTTCATTAGTAACCAACCATGATTTGTCATCCCAATGGTAAGTTGCACCAACTAAATAAATATGTTCTTCCTCTAAAGGAATAATAAATATCCCAGATTTGACTATTGAATCTAAATTTAACGCTGCGGATTTAATAAGCAAAACCTCTCCTTTAGTACCATTAAGAGGTAAATAATTAAAATATGGGTTTAATTTCATTCCATAGCCTTCTGAAAAAACTATTTGTTTAGCTATAAAACCTTTATATAATACACAATCATCATTAACTATCAAATCATCATAATTAAATTGCTCATTCAAATACCTATCCTTTAGCTGCAATTCATCTTTGTAAGCCTTTAATAGCTTTGCCACTTGTAGTCTTCCAGCTTTTTTAACTACGCCAAAATCATTATCAGTTATTAAAGCACTGTTAGTATTCTTAAGAAAATTAGTGGCTAAAAATGGTGCTAAATTTGGTTTATCAGAAGCTATTAACCAATTATTTTGCTCTTCAATTGTATTGAACACTCTCAATACTGGAAACGGGGATACAAACTGAGTATTTAAGCGTTCTTGAATTTTACTATAAAATGGAATAGCATATTCCAATTGAGGTATTGCATTCCATGGAGATGTAAATCGTTTTAAAATTACTGGGTTGTACATACCCCCTGCTACAACAGATGAAGACTTATCCTCTTCGGTTATGACAACAAATGAGTTATTATTTTTCTGTAATTGCTCACAAAAAGACAATCCAGCTAAACCGAAACCAACAACTAAATAATCTAACATCTCATTTAATTAGCAATGAATAATTAACAATGAATAATTCCACATTATAAATTGTTATTGGCAAAAATAACAAACAATCATGCAACACAACAATTAAATGAATCATTATAAAAATAATTATGACCTGAAAACTTAATTAATTTCATAATTAAAGGTACTCGAAGCATGAATTAACTAATACCATTTTACATTCAAGATATGCCTCGGAGAATCACCACCGGTGATGGGATTAACCTTTCCCTTTAGGACAAGTAATACCCATTAAATTTCAAGGAGCTGATCCGTAAATTGAATTATTTTAGATTTAGTAGAGTTTAAAAATATAAGCATAGGCTTTATGGTTATATTTTTAAGAGATAAATAGATTTAAAAGAAACTATTTAATTTTGGATTTTAATTGGTATTATATATTTCTAAGAGAAAAAGACATAAAAAAAGCTCCTGCAATGCAGGAGCTTTATACTATAATAAATTGGAGAAATTTATTAGTATTGCCATTGATCTAACTCAAAATCTCTAATTTTTGTTCTAATTCTATCAGATTCTAATAACTGCATTAATGCATTATTAGGAATATAGTCTTCAATTTTCCTGTCTTCATAAACATTCTCCTCTTTAAACATATTAGCATTAAATCTTCTAGCGTTTAACATATGATCAAAAGAAATTGGCATTGAAGTATTTTTATTATTAAAACACATTGCCTCATTTAAAATGTTTCTTAAGTCTGGAAAAAACAACCAAAAAGGAACTACTAAATCTGGTTCATCAGAATCTATAAAATAAACATCTGGAACTATTGGGGCTAAAGCAATTAGTCTGTACTTTAATTCCCCTTGACGTTTATCAAAGTACCATAGTCCTTTAATTCTATATTCCTTAACATCGTAAGCTGTAATATTAGTAGTATCAACATATTCAGGGGAAATAGGCTCACCTGCGTTATATTGCTCATATCCTAAATCCAATGTGTCAATTTTAGCAAGTCCTTCTTGAACTTGAGAAAATTCAACTTTATCTGTAAAATATGAATCTGTATATAAATTTTCTATTTTACCATTTTTAATGTTTTTTAATAAAACATCATACAAACTCCTTCTTTCCTTACCAATATTCATGGTATCAACAGGATAGTAAAAAGGGAAGTTTATTCTTTCATCAAGAACAATCTTTTCCCAAACCATTTTTGACCAAAGCACATCTTTATCATCAATAAACCCGTACTCTAAAGGTTTAATATTATCATACTCTTTTTGAGCTTCAGATTTAACACCTATCTCTTCAGGAGTAGTCGCATTTAAAAGGTTGTATTGTGCAAAAACTCCTTGAGTTAATGTAACCAATGTAATCGTTAATAAAAAATTTCTCCAATTCATTTTTTCCGTTTTTGTTTTTATTACAACTCTGGTGTAATTCATCCAAAACAGCTCAGAAAACTAAACTGTTTTGAATGTAGTATTATTAAACTATATAGCTTAGTTAGAAAGCTCTATAATACAAGGTGACGCATCTTTCAATTTAATTGTACTTCCAACAACAGAAGCTTTTAAACCAAATATTTGAACTGCATCTCCTCTTTTTGCTCTAGCTAATGCACTTTGAGCTCTTGAATTTAATTTACTTCCTTGACAAACAATTGTTGGTTGCCCAGGTACTTTAAATTTAAATGAGTTTACTTTTAATTTTAAGTCAAAAACAAAGTCTTCCAACATTGCAGATACTCTTGAACTTCTTAAAGAATTTTTAGACTTTTTAATCGCTCCAGCCTGTCCAGAAACAGCAGCTTGTGGACGTGGAATATCTTTAATTCTAAACTTCTTTTTGTCAGAAACTTTACCACCATCAGGTAATGTTCCAGATACATTAATAGTAACCTCTCTACCTTTTGAAGGTGTCATCGTATATCCTTTTCCTGATTTTCTTAATCCAGGTGCTGCTGCACTAACTTTATTTGAAGCTATACCTGCAAAAGAAATTGTCATTGGGTTAGGGATTCCACGGTAAACAACATTCATTTTATCTGCAGAAATAGTAGCTGAATTAGGCTTTGGTACTACTGCATAAGAACTTTCGATAGCTACATCAACTGGTTTACCATTTTCTAAGAAGGTAAATTTACCTTTTAAGTCTCTTTCTCCAACTGCTCCAGAAGGGAAATCTAAAACAACTCCACCATCTTTAAAGTTTTTCTTATCAACTTGTTCCCCATTTAATTCAACGCTATTAGGTTTTGTTGAATCATCAACACGTCCTAAAACAATTCTACCTTTAAAATTTTCTCCTGAAAAGAATGCTGTTTTTTCTGGAATTACAATTGCACGGTAGTTACTAAAAGATAACGCTTGTTCTTGTTTACCAGATAATAATCTAGACAATACTTCAGATTCTAATGACTTTACATCAGATTGCATAGAAGATACTTTTGCTAAAGAAGCAATTGAAGGGAAACCTTTAAAGTTATAATCTAACCATAACTTTTTAGCACCATCTTTCGCTTTAATTTTATCTGTATTAAATTTAGCGTTTAAAATTCCTTTAAGCGCTTCATTTCCATCTCCTAATAAATTAGTCATGTCATTTCTGTACTTATCAAAAGCAGCTACAACACTTTCTCCTTTTTTAGTTAGGTTATCTCCTTTAAACCATGATTCATCAACATGATCACCTTTATCCATTGATTCGTACGGTAATACTCCATCAATTTTGTCTTCTAAATAAGGAGCCTCAATCTCAGCTTTAACCCCTTCTAAGAAAGAATAAAACTCTTGAGATGTTTTAGAGATATTCTTAGCTTTTGAATTAATCACACTATATTGTTGCGGTTCATCCTTAGCCTTTTGAGCTATTTTGTCTAAGAAATTTTTATTTTTACTTGCTGAAGTAGTATTGTTTTCAACAAACTTATCATTCATGATACCAAATGCTGTCAAAACTTCTTTTGACATATTCAGTGCTAACATTGCAATTAACACTAAGTACATTAGGTTAATCATCTTCTGCCTTGGGGACAATTTTCCACTCGCCATATTCTAATTAGTTTTTAAATTAATAAAT
>Ga0105354_1000314_pt1 | contig 30152 bp, 32 predicted proteins | sample GOMGulsemesocosm_FD_83658 | JGI IMG/M metagenome (GOLD analysis project Ga0105354, IMG submission 83658) | Methane-oxidizing microbial communities from mesocosms in the Gulf of Mexico - GOM9B Gulf of Mexico | ecosystem: Environmental > Aquatic > Marine > Cold seeps | place: USA: Gulf of America...
GTTTGTTTAAAAATAGCGTGTTCTTTACTTGCTAAAGTTAAATCGCAAACCACATGTAAACTATGTCCGCCACCAACAGCCCAACCTGGAACTACTGCAATTACTGCTTTTGGCATGAAGCGGATTAAACGTTGTGCTTCTAAAATATTTAATCTGTGGTAACCATCGTTTCCAACGTAACCTTTATGTCCACGAGCATTTTGGTCGCCACCAGAACAAAAACTATAAACGCCATCTTTAGGACTTGGTCCTTCAGCAGAAATTAAAACCGCACCAATATTTACATCTAAGTTAGCATCTTGTAAAGCATCAATAATTTCTGAAGTAGTTTGCGGTCTAAACGCATTCCTAACTTCTGGTCTATTAAAGGCAATTCTTGCAACACCATTACATTTTTTGTAAGTAATATCTTGGTATTCTTTGACTATTTTCCAGTTTGGTTGTTCCATTTTTAGTATTTTTATCAAAAATAATTCATTTTAAATAAATAGTTACTTCAATATGAAAAAATATAATTTTATCCTTGCGTTAAGCCTTTTTACTGTTTTTGGATTTTCTCAAACTAGAGTTTTTGAACCTATTGTAGATATTGAAGCTACAGAAGTTATTAGTCAAGGTAATACAGGAACATGTTGGAGTTTTTCGGCTTCTTCGTTTTTAGAAAGTGAAATTATACGTATAAATAAAAAACGCGTGGATTTATCGGAAATGTTTAATGTTAGACATACTTATAAAACCAAAGCATGGAATTATGTAATGCGTCAAGGAAAAATAAACTTTAGTCAAGGTGGACTTGGACATGATGTTATTAATAGTATTTCGGAATATGGTTTTGTACCTAATAGTTTTTATACAGGTTTAAAAACCAATGAAGAAAAACATAATCACTCTAAACTAATTGATACTTTAAAACCTATTTTAGATAGTTATATTGGTAGAAAAATTACGGACTGGAAAACACCTGTTAATTCTATTTTAGATGAAAAACTTGGCGTTGCTCCAACAACATTTTTCTATGAAGGTGTAAATTACACGCCTAAAAGTTTTATGACATCTTTAAAAATTAATGCTGATGATTATGTAAGTATTACGTCTTTTAACCATGCACCTTTTTATTCTAATTTTGTATTAAATATTCCTGATAATTTTTCTAACGGCGCTTTTTATAATGTGCCTTTACAAGATTTAATGGACATTTCTATTAATGCGTTAGATAAAGGTTATACTATAGAGTTAGATTGTGATGTAAGCGAAAAAACATTTTCGGGGAAGTTTGGATTAGCTGTAATTCCAGTTAATAATGAATTAAAAGACATTAAAGTTTTAACTGCTGAAAAAAATATTTCTCAAGCTTACAGACAACAAGAATTTGAAAACTATAATACAACAGATGACCATTTAATGCACATTACTGGATATGTAAAAGACCAAAATGGCACTATTTATTTTAAAGTAAAAAATTCTTGGGGAACAAAAACCAGTGAAAAAGAAGGTTACATTTATATGAGCGAAGCTTATTTTAAATTAAAAACTATTTCTATTTTATTACATAAAAAAGGTGTTCAAAAAACATTAAGAAAGAAGGTAGGTATAAAATAGTAAATTAAAACAGTACTATATGGAGCATATAGATCCTACAAATGAAGAGATTCAATCTAAAGACATTTCAGAAAAAAGGCATAAACGCATAAGAAGACAACCTACTGAAGCAGAATTAGCAAATCCTTTTCATGGTGTAAAATTAAAACAAGTTTTAGAGCGTTTGGTAGATCATTATGGTTGGGAATATTTAGCAGAACGTGTAAATATTAGATGTTTTATGTATAATCCTACAATGAAATCTAGTTTAGGCTTTTTAAGAAAACATACTTGGGCAAGAGAACATGTTGAAGATATTTATTATGAAATGTGGATGAGTAATAAATCGAAATTTAGTAACAATAAATAAAAACATCCAAGGATTTTTTTTATCGAATAAGAAAACAAAACATTCTTTAAACCTCTTTATAACCTACAAAAAAATAGCTTTAACGAATATTAAAAACATTTAACAATTGTTAAGTATTTAATCTAATACTATTGCTTAATTTACCTAAAATTGTTAGTTAATGCATATTAAAGACTCATTTTATAACACTAAGGTTTTAAAGGTTTTACATCTCAAAACAGGTATGCTTTATTTTTTTGAAAATTTAGTTTGCATAGAAGTAAATGAAGGTGTTCATTTAAATCTAGAATTATCTAAAGAAATTTTTGAACCAATAAATACGTTTTATAAAGATAAAGAAAGTATTATTTTTTTAAGTAATAGAGTTCACGATTTTTCTATTGAAGCATTAGATTATCCTCACTTTTTTAAAGCATTACCTAAAATAAAATTATTTACTGTAGTCTATTATAATCTAAATAATAGATATAATATTGAAATTGAAAAACAATTTATTGGATCTATTCCATTTAAAGGTTTTATGTCTTTATCAGAAGCATATAATTATTCAAAAAAGCATCTAATTTCTGAAAACAAAAAACTTGCTTAAACTAATTTTATTCCGTTAGGTTCTATTGTAATTTTCTTGTCTTTATATAAAGAACCTATTGCCTTTTTAAAAGTTTTTTTACTCATTTCCAATTCTTTCTTAATAGCTTCTGGGTTTGATTTATCGTTTAGAGGTAAAAAACCAGAATTATCTTGTAAGTAATCGTAAATACGTTGTGCATTTGGCTCTATATTTCTATAGCCAATCTGTCCTAAAGCAATATCTAATTTATTTCCTGGACGTATTTTCTTAACAATAGCTTTAAGTCTATCTCCAATGTGTAAATCTTGGAAAATGTTGTCTTTATAAATTAAACCAAAATGTTTATCGTTTACAATAACATTCATTCCCATATCACTTGGATGTGATACAATAATATCTACTTCTTCAAATTCTTCAACCGTTAAATCTTTATTATCTAAAAATCTATTGGTTTTACTAGAAGCAACAAGTCTTTCAGATATTTCATCTATATAACAATGTACAAGATACCAACCACCTTTTTTCATTGGAAAAGCTTGTTCTCTAAACGGACAAAATAATTCTTTAACCAATCCAAAATCTAAGAATGCACCATGATCTGTAACTGCATTACAACGTAACATAGCAAATTCGCCATTAATAATAAAAGGTTCTTCGGTTGTTGCAATAATGCGTTCTTCATTATCAAGATAAATAAACACTTCTATATCGTCGCCAATTTCAAAAGCTTCAGGAACATAACGGTTTGGTAATAAAACTTCATCACCTTCAGTGTTACCTAAAAATAATCCTGGTTCTGTATCTCTTAAAATTTCTAATTTATGGAATTCGCCAATTTGTATCATGCTGCAAAAGTAATAATATAAAACAATTAAAGTAAAGTGAAAATCACTTATAAACACAAAAAAGCGCTATAAAATTAATTATAACGCTTTAAATATATTTTAAATGAAATTATTTATTGTAAACACCTTCTTTTTTGAAATGCTTAGCTAATAAATAATACACTACTGCTCTGTATTTATTTTTGTTAGAACGACCATAAGTTTCAATTACTGAATCAATCGCTTTATCTAAATCTGCACTATCTTTTAAACCTAATTTCTTAATTAAGAAATTATTTTTAACTGTAGCCAATTCCTTATCATCTGTTCCAGAAACAGTTGATGAATCTTTATTATATATAGATGGGCCACAACCTATAGTTACTTTAGTTAAAAAATCCATGTCTGGATTTACTCCACATTTATCTTTTAAATCTGCAGCATATTTTGTGATTAACTCGTCACGTTTACTCATAATAGTTGTTTTTAAGTTTTGTATTGAGTTCTAAATATACAAATAAATTTATTCGGTCAATACTTTTAATTGAAAAAAATAAATTATTTAATAAACTTAAAGTAATTCAGTAAAATGGCATCGTTGTCTCTACTTGGTGTAAATACTTCAAGAATTTGAGGTTGATTATTTTCTGTAAAAAATAATGGTAATTGTGTATTTAAATCTGCTTCTAAATTAGCTTTCAAATACTTAAATCCAAACATTTCGCTTAATTTTTGAGAGTTAAGGTTGTGTTTAGTTTCAAAAAAGGCATCAAAATTCTCTGTGTTTTTATGTCCCGGAAGAATTCTAAAAATCCCGCCACCAGCATTATTTATAATTATAATTTTAAAGTTTTTAGGTATGTAATTATTCCATAACGCATTACTATCGTACAAGAAACTTAAATCTCCTGTAATACATAAGGTTGGATTATTTTGTATAGTTGCAGCTCCTATTGCTGTACTTGTGCTTCCATCTATTCCACTAGTTCCACGATTACAAAAAACTGGATTTGTTTTATCTAAATCGAATAATTGTAAGTATCTAATTATAGAACTGTTAGCAGATTGTATATTAATGTCTTTTGGTAAATAATTTACTATAGAATGAAACGCTTTAAAATCCGAAAAACCTATTTTAGACATATAGTCTCCATGTTTTTCTCGTCTTAAATTCATTTGATTCACCCAAAACGACTGATAATTACTTTTTACTGATTTATATGAAGAAAACCACGTTTTAAAAAACACATTTAAAGGCATTTTAAACCAATGATTTAGACAATAAAACGTGTTATTAGCTTTATGCAGTCCTAAATGATAATGTGCTTTTGGCTGATAGGTTCTTAAAAACTGTTTAATCTTTTTAGACACCACTAATCCGCCAATAGTCACTAAAACGTCTGGTTGTAACTGGTTAAATTCATCTTCAGTTAAAGCAGCAATTAACTTATCTATACTTGGTATTAGTTTATTGTTATGTACATTAGAAGTGGTTTCTGTAAAGATTAAAACGCTTTGGTCTTCTAATAATTGGTTGACATAATGTTCCTCTAAACTATTAGGTTCTAAAACACCAACTAACACTATTTTTTTAGATGAATTTTGCCAGATAGTATTAAAATCTTCAAATTCATTAAAATTTGGTGCTTCTACTCTAGCCTCTATATTTGAAGGATTAACTGAAGGTTCATCAACCATATCATACAAAGGTTCGTTAAACGGACAATTAATATGAACAGGCAATTTGTTAACTATTGCAGTATTTAAGGCGTTGTTAATTTCGGTTTCGTTATAATCTTGAACCGTTTGCTGTAAACCTAAAGCCTTCTCTAATTTATGTTCTAAATTCTTAAAAAGAGGTAATTCTTTTTCGGCTTTAGTAAAGGCTTTATCTTCAGAAATATCATCTTTTAAATTAGCCGAATACGCTACATGTGTTCCATAAACTTCTTTCTGATTAATAGTTTGTCCATCGCCAATACCAACCATATATTTTGGTCTATCTGCACTTAAAACTACTAATGGAATGTTACTATAAAATGCTTCTGCAACCGCAGGAAAATAATTTAATAATGCGCTTCCAGAAGTACAAACCACAGCAACAGGTTCTTGTAATTGTTGCGTAATTCCTAAAGCAAAAAATGCTGCACAACGTTCGTCCACAACACTATAACATGTAAAAAATGGATTGTGTGTAAAACCTATGGTTAAAGGCGCATTTCTACTTCCAGGAGATAAAACAATGTGTTTTATATTCTTGGCTTTACAAAGCTGAATAACTGTTTGTGCTAATGGAATTTTTGGGTACGTCATATGGTGTTGTAAAAATACAAAACCTTTGTTTTATATGTTGTTTTTTTGAAAAAAATTAGATTAAATTCGTGTATTAACTTTTAACCAAAAATCATATATAGTTTATAATGAGTAAAAATGATATTAGAAAATATTATAAAAATTTTGGATACATAAACCTTATTTTAAGTATTCTGTCACTTTTTTTCATTAAAGAAATAGGAATTATTGAGCGAATAATTGCATTAATAGTTATGAATCTAGGATACCATATTATCTATTCCTTTTTTAATAGTCTATATGGCTTTGTATCGCATATGCGAACTAATAATAAATTTAATAAAATTGGTGGTGGTTTTATGCTGAAATTCATGTCCATATCTGGAATATTAGCCTCATTTCTATTTATATATGTGCTAATTTCTGATAGTTTATTTCAAAATGATTATCAAAAATTATTTATTATATGTATTCCTGTTAGTATTTTTTTGGGTGCTTATTCTTTATGGATTGAAATAAAAAATGAATAAAATAAGATTTCAGTTAAAATTACTTCTCGATACATTTTTTACTATTGTCAAAATCGCGAGGAATAAGGCAGAATTTATTATACTTTTAGATTAAATTCGTGAAACCTTAAAAATTAATGTTTAAGAATTATCTTTAACATTAATTTAAAATCAAACCAATGGAGAACATTTGGATAGTATTAATAGCAGTTATCATTTTGTTAGCTTTCATTTTTCTGTTTTTTAAAATAATACACAACAGCTCCGAAAATGTTTACAGCAAAAAGCTAATGAAACATTGGCCAACAAGATTATCTTACTGGCAAGCCATAATTTTATATAGTAGTGGAGCAACTATTATTTGTATATCTCTTTTAAAATGGGCTAATGTTGTAAGTTTTTAAAAAGGTTGGGGTTTTAATGAAATTTTGAAACATAAAACACCAGATTTAAATTAATAAAAAAAAATGAAGCAAATTTTATCAGAATTTTTTCAAATTTCAATTGGTGTTCTTCTTGCAAGTATAGGACTTAAAATGTTTTTGCTACCAAATGGTTTTTTAGATGGTGGCGCAACTGGAATTGCTATTTTACTTAGTGAGGTTTTTGGTTTTGATATTTCTTATACTTTATTGATTGTTAGTATCCCTTTTCTAATCTTAGCGTGGTTTAGCTTAACAAAAAGAATTTTCATAAAATCGGTAATATCAATTATTTCTCTAGCCATAATTATCCATTTTGAAAACTTTACTGCAATAACTGATGATAAACTACTTATTGCAATTTTTGGAGGTCTATTTTTGGGGGCTGGAATTGGATTAACTATAAAAAATGGAGCTGTTTTGGATGGCTCAGAAATACTAGGCATTTTTATAAATAATAAACTTGGTATTAGTATAGGGAAAGTTATACTTTTTTTTAATGCAATTCTATTTTTAATTACCGCTGTATTACTCTCTATTGAAATAGCAATGTATTCCATTTTAACTTTTATTGTAACAGCAAAAATAATTGACCTAATGATTGAAGGCTTTGAAGATTATGTTGGATTAATGATTGTTTCTGACAAAACAGATACAATTAACAAAGAACTAATACAAACAATAGAAACTGGTACAACACTTTATAAATCATCTGGTGGATATGGAAAAAGCGGAAGTCAATCTGAAAAAAATATCATACACACAGTAATTAATAGAATTGATATTAGAAGAACTTATAAATTAATTGATTTAATTGATAAAAATGCTTTTATTATTGAATTTGATGTTAACAACATTAAAGGAGGCATACATACTAAATTTATATCTAAAGAAGGCCTAAAAAAGCTATCGTTAACAAAGCACAAAACACACAGTGACTTTAATTCTAATTAACAGATAATGATATACTGCTAAACAAAACATGATAGATTTCAAATAAAAAACTAGTAAGAAAAATTCAAAAAAATGATAGTATTTCCTGCAAACAAATTAGAAATAAATATTACTAAGCTTAACAAAATTAAGCATTTGTTAGATGTAACACTTAGATTAATAACATTCAGTAGAAAACACCTTGCAGACGACCTTCTTGATGCATACATATCCAAAACAACTAAACTTAAAGAATTATTGAGTATTAAAAATGCTCAAATGGAGGCCGAAACAGAAGAAGAAGTCAAGTTATATACTGAACTTCTTAAGTCTACTTTAGAATTTATTTCTTCAGAAATATTAGATGATGTACCGTTCAATTCAGAATTGCAATTATTTCAGTTATTTAGGCAAATATCTCCAGATTCGCACTCTAAACATCCCAACAAATATCGCCAAAAAGATGTCCAAATTGGACGCTATTTATGTCCTGAACCTCAAAAAATTCCAAGTTTAGTTTCAGAACTATTTTACCAAATGAAACTCATTGAAAACCCAATAATTCGAGCAATATACTTTCACCACGAACTCATCAGGATTCACCCATTTGTGGATGGAAATGGTAGAACAACAAGAATGGCTAAAAATTGGATTTTGATGTACAAATTCTGTCCTCCAATTTTCATTTCAGATAAAAAAGAAAAAAAAGAATATATAGAATCCCTTGAGAAAAGTTTTCTTTATTTAAATAATGAGGAACCGAAATGGAATAATCATTTTGAGGTTTTCTTTGAACAAGAATTAGACAGAATAATTAAGAATGTTTCTGAAATTTATTACGAAGTTAAGAATATTGGAAATATGAGAAATAAATAAAAACTATCTTCATTAATTAATAATTGACGACCTAACCAATAGTATAAAAGTCAAGAAAAGGTAGCCAAACAAACTAAAACAAAACCTTCTTCATTGTCTCCGCTTTATTAACCGTTTCTTGAAACTCGTTTTCTGGGATAGAATCTTTGGTAATTCCTCCACCAATATAAAGACTTACAGTAGTGTCGGTTAATTGCATGCAACGTAGGTTAACATATAAATTAGAAACCGTTTTTATAGAACCGTAGGCACTATTTTCAACGTTTCTGCGGTTGGTGTTTCGGCTTTTTTCTTCTTTTAAATTTAATTCACCTAAAAAACCTGTATAAAACTCACGGTTGTAAGTTTCATTTTTTAAAATAAACTGTTTAGTCACATCTTTTGGTAATCCACAAACTGCTGGCGTTGGATGCAAAGCAGAAACAATTTGTTTTAAATTGGTATTTAAAAGTCCAGATATTTTGGTTCTTAAATGCAATAAATTTCCAGCTTGTATGGTTTCGGTTTTTCCAAGCGTTAATTTATCTACTTTAGAATTTAAACTATCTACAATAAAATTAGTAACTAATTGCTGTTCTTCGGTTTCTTTAGATTGCCATATTGGATTTTTAGTTAAAGCTTGCGTTCCAGCTAAAGACATTGTAGTAAATCTATTTCCTGAAACGCTTAGCAAGGTTTCTGGCGTTGCACCTAACCACAACCCTACTTTTGGATGATACCAGCAGTACACAAACGCATTTTTATAGCTATTTAATAAACGCTTAAACAATACAACAGCATTGGTTTCTTTTAAATCTATGGTTTCTTTTCTAGACACCACTACTTTTTTAAAAGCGTTATTTTTTATAGATTGAATGGCTTTAGAAACTAGCTTTACATGCTCGTTTTTGGCTTTAGATGAAGTACTAGTTTCATCATTTTTTAATTTGTTTTCAGTTGAAGCATTTTCGGAATAATTAATCTCCAAAACATCAGATTGTTCCAACGGAATTAAAACCGAAGTTTCTTCAGCATTAAAAGGCGAAAAAATAAATCCGCTTTCGGTTAATTCATCAGATGTATAAACCACATCATTCTCCTGAAAAAATCCTTTTACAACACTAGAATTAGGCTTTCTGTACAATACAAAAGGCAAAGCATCTTCAAACTGATTCTCAGCACTAATAAAAAAATCGTTTAGATTCATTTACTTGCGTTTAGGTAAAGAAATAGTAGATAATTTACAAAGCGAAATTAACTCATTAGCTTCGTTAGTTACTCTAATATCAAGTAATTGCGTAGTTCTTCCTTTATGGATAAATGTTGCTTTAGCGTAAATAAAACCTTCGCGAACACTTTTTAAATGGTTAGCTGTAATTTCTAAACCACGAATCATTAGGTTTTCGGAATCTAAAAAAAGATGAGACGCAAAACTACCAACACTTTCTGCTAAAGCAGCTGTAGCGCCACCATGTAAAACGCCATCTGGCTGATGTACTTTTGGTGTAACTGGCATTCTAGCTACTAAAAAATCTTCGCCATAATCTATCATTTCAATACTTAACGTTTCCATTAAGGTATTTTTACTGGCATTATTTGCTAAGGCAAGCATTTCTTCTTTAGTATACTTCATCTATCTTTGACTTTTACACAAAAATACAAAACACAACGTATAAATGAATTCTACAGAAAAAGAAATCTCCTATAAATCTACTAACTCCTATTCTACCCTAAATAGTTTAACAAAAGAAACCAAAAACGTGTGGTTGGTTTGTCATGGTTTGGGCTATTTAAGCACTTATTTTGTACGTTATTTCAAGCAACTAAATCATTCAGAAAATTATATTATTGCCTTACAAGCACCAAGTAAATATTACCAAGACAAAACGTTTAAACACGTTGGTGCATGCTGGTTTACAAAAAACAACACCACTACAGAGATTAATAATGTTTGCAATTATATAGATGCTGTTTTAGCTGAAGAAAACCTACCTAAAGACAAGAATTTAGTCCTTTTTGGCTATTCTCAAGGCGTTAGTGTAGCGTTGCGTTATTTAGCAAAATCAAAGTTGAAGTGTTCGCAAATAGTAATTCAATCTGGCGGAATCCCAAAAGAATTAACGGCGCAAGATTTTTCGTTTTTAGAAACCACCGTACATCATATCTATGGAACACAAGACGAATACTTATTTGATGAACGCATTGCTTACGAAAAAGACAGAGCCGAAACGCTTTTTGGCAAACATTTAAAAATTACTGCTTTTAATGGAAAACACGTTGTAAACACAGATTTCATTAGTGAAATTGAGAAGTTGTTGTAATAATTTATTACCAATTCCTATTTTAAGTTTTTAATTTAGTCTTTTTCGTAACGTCAGTTCGAGTGATTTTGAGGTACGAAAAATAGTATCGAGAACTTTTTATTAAATAAAATTCTATTCTCGATATAATTTTTTCTCATTTTCAATCGAAAAACTTACTCGAATTGACGAATTTCATTAAACTTTAGAAGTATGTTTGTTACTCTACCAAATGTTTCACAATAGTTTTAACAGGTAAAATAGCTTTGGTATGTTCTATACTTGGTCCAGCAACCCAAACGGTTTTATACGTTGCTTTTTTTGCAGCGTTTTCTGTCGCTTTCATTCCAATAGAAAAACGAATCATTTTAACCCATTTTTTTAACGTTTTATTTTTATTTAATAGGTTTTCTATCCAAGTGGCTTTTGTGCCTATTTTCTGGACATAAGGTGTATTTATAACTGTACATGGCGTACCAGAAATACGTTCTGTCATAATTATATCTTCTGCGCCATAATCTACACAAGCTTGTTTGTATTCGTCTGTTACGCCAGCTTCATTGGAAGCTATAAATGGACTTCCAACCGAAACACCTTCAGCTCCAAAACTTAACATTTTATCTATATCGGCTTTACAACCAACGCCACCAGCAGAAATTACGGGAATGTTTAAGGCTTTACTTAATTGATTGGTTAAATCTTCTGGAGATAAATTTCCTCTATGTCCGCCAGCTTCGCTATTAACTGCTATTGCTGCATCTGCACCAAGTTGTTCTACTTTTTTAGCAAAACGTAAATCGGTAACATCACAAAAAACCTTTATGCCTACTTTATGTGCCTGATTAATAGTTTCTTCTGGACTACCTAAAGATGTAATTATAAAATCGCAGCCTTCTTCGCATAAAACACGTAATTGCTCTTTATATTTTATGTTAGATTTATTTACAATTAAATTAAATCCAAACGAGCCACCTTTTACTTTTGCAGCTTTAAGTTCTTGCGCAGCTACTCTTAACTCTTCTAAAGTTCTATAATTAAGTGCAGGAATACAACCAGAAATACCAGCTTCCATTGCTTCTTTTACCATAGAAACATTAGAGACCAAAAACATTGGCGCCATAATTACAGGATAAGTAATGTCTAAAAGTTGAGTCAGTTTGGTTTGCATAACTTGTGATTTATAATAATCAAATATACAAATTATTATGCATGCATAGCAAAATTTTAATTTTATAAAATAACTTACTAATATAAGTTTACAGATTAATCTATATGAAATGAAATACTATTAACTGAAGACTGAAGACTCAAAACTGAAGACTGAAGACTGAAGACTGAAGACTGAAGACTGAAGACTGAAGACTGAAACCTAATCTAAAAATCGATAATAGGCACATTTTAAATACGCACCTTCTGGAAAACCTATTGGATGGTCTAAATCGTGTTGGGTTTTTAAAACCACTTTGTATTTTCGGTTAGTTGCTGCTAATGTTTGACTGTTAATATCTAAAAACGCCTGACTTAAAACTCTAGACGAGCAAGATGCTAAAACTAATAATCCATTTTTAGCGGTTAATTGTTCGCCTAATTTAGCTAATTGCGCGTATTTTTTCTTGGCTAAATCTATTTCCGATGCTTGCTTTGCAAAACTTGGTGGGTCAATAACAACCACATCAAAAGTCACGTTGTTTTTTATTAGCTTTTTAAGTTCCTCAAAAGCATCGCCAGCAATGGTTTTATGTGTTCCTGGATAATCGTTTAATTTTCCGTTTTCCAAAGCAATTTCTAACGCTTGTTTACTAATATCTAAACTAGTCACTTCTTTTGCGCCATTGTATAAGGCATGTACAGAAAATCCGCCAGCATAAGAAAACACATCTAAAACGGTTTTGCCTTTACTCCACTCGCCTACTTGCTTTCGGTTGGCTCTATGGTCTAAAAAGTAACCGGTTTTATGTCCTTTAATTACATTTGCCGAAAAATTAACGTTGTGCTCCACAAACTCTACGACTTCATTCTCTAACGTTCCAAAAACCACTTCTCCATTTTGTAAACTATGCGCTGTTGAGTTTTCTAAACTTCGGCTTAATCTAACTACTACAGTTTCGGATTTTGCTGTTTCTTGAAGGTTTGGAATAATAGTGTCTAAATAAGGCAACCAAATTTCAGAGTAAATTTTAACCACTAAAACCTTCGCATAAACATCGGCTATTAAACCTGGAAAACCATCGTTTTCACCAAAAAGCAATCTATAACTGTTTGTATTAGTTTTTAATAAATTGTGACGTTTAGCATAGGCTTCTTTTATTTTTTGCTGAAAAAAACTAGCATTAATTTCGGCTTTTTCGTTACTACTATGTAACATTTTAATTCTAATTGGCGAGTTGGCATCGTATAAACCTAAACCAATCACTTTGTTTTTATTCTTACCAAAAACAATAGCTAAATCACCAGATTTTGCGCTGTCTTTTACCTTTACAATATTATCCGAAAAAACCCACGGATGACCTTGCACAACAAATTGTTCGCCTTTTGCATTTAGCTTTACTGCCAAACGATTTGGTGTTAATGTGGATTTTAAATTGGCAGAAAAAGACATATCTTTTATTTAATTCTTATTAATTATGTCTAGAAGTCTTCATCTAAAATACAACCAAGTAGCTTTTAAACTTACAACTAGAAATTATGCTGTAAATGTACAATTTTTGAGGTTTATTAAAGGCTTCAATTAAAATCTAATTCATTTCATTTTAATAAAATTAGTTCAATTATTTAGCAATTAATACCAAGTCAGTATTTTTTTCGTTAGATTTATAACAACCTACACCAAAATTTATGCAATCCTACATTTTTGACTTGTTTCCAAATCTTCAGCCTTTTGATTATAACTTGCACTACGAGGCTCAATTTCTAAATAAAAACTGGGTTTTAGTCAATGGAATTGCCAATAAAAAAGCGGTTTACGTGTTTAAAGATGAAAACACACTTAGCATTTCAGAAAACGAATCTTTAAGCGAAACGTCTTGGTGTATAGATATTAAAAACACGTTTTCTATAGATACAGAAGATGGCTTAATTACCGTAAAAGCGTATTTTAAAGACGACGATATTTTGGTTTTAAATCATCACAACACCAATAATTGCGCGTTTTTTATAAATGAAGACAATTACAGCGAAGATTTGAATACGTTTGATGATGTGCAGAAATTTCTACATGAAAAATATGCTCAAAAAGCAACCGATTTAATTTACGACCACGAATTTTATTACATAGAACAATCTAAAGAATACGGACCTTTTACAGTTGAGGAATTAGCAAATAAAGTTGCTAACGACCAAATTAGCGAATACTGTTTTGTAAGAGATATTAACGAATACGATTACTCCAAAAAACTACGAATTAGAGATTTAACTAAAGCTTTTTAAGCCATTTTGTTTTCGGCTAAAACACGTTTCCATTTTACAAAGCCTACAAAAGAAAATACGGTATAAATTACAGTTAAAGCAAAGTAAAAATTTAAGTCTTTATTAAAGTATAAAAATAAGGTTAATCCATTAATTATAATCCAAAAAACCCAAGCGCTTAGTACTTTTTTAGCTTCTAAATAACTGGCAATAAAACTAAATACACTTGTAAACGCGTCTAAATACGGACTAGAAGCATCTGTATAAGTTTCAAAAACATAACCTAAACCAAACGCTAAAACCACACCAACAACAACTAAAATTAAATTTTGAGAGATGGAATTATTACTAACTTTTAGTTTGTCTGCAGAGGAATAATTTTTAGTCCAAAGCCATAAACCATAAAAACCAATAAGCACATAATAAATGTATAAAATGGCTTCGGAATATAATTTGATTTTATAAAATAAATAAATGCTTAATAAAGAGCCAATAATTCCAAAATACCAACCTAGTTTTTTTTCTAAAATAATTAATATTAAAAATGCTAAACCAGAAGCTGTTGCTAAAATCTCTAAAATTGTATTAATCGCCATTTAATCCTATTAAATTATATGGATGTAAAAATAGTGTTTGCTTTTTATTTTATCTAAAATTATAAAGGTTTGTTAACTGAAACTAATTTTAACCAAAAACAATTAATTTTAAATCTTATAACCCCAATCTTTTGAAAAAATATTTAAAATTAGCCTTAAAACTTATAGTATTAGGAATTTTGCTTCTTGCGGGATTTATAACTGCGGTAAGTTACAATGCGTTTGGAAAGCTTTACACTGAAGACGATTTACTAAACTTTAAAAACGAAACAGCTTCTATTGTAAAATCCGAAGATAACATTGTTATTGGGAAGTTTTTTCAGCAAAATAGAACCAATGCAGAGTTTGATGATTTCCCTAAACATCTAGTAAATGCGTTAGTAGCAACTGAAGATGCACGTTTTTTTGAACATGAAGGCGTAGATTCTAAAAGTTTATTACGCGTGTTGTTTAAGTCTATTATTATGGGAAATAAACGTTCTGGTGGCGGAAGTACCATTACGCAACAATTAGCCAAAAATATTGCTGGTAGAACCCATTTTGGGTTTATGACTATGCCGGTAAATAAGACCAAAGAAATTATACAAGCTAAGCGTATAGAAAACATTTATACCAAAGAAAACATTCTAACTTTATACTTAAATACGGTTTCTTTTGGCGAAAACATTTATGGCATAGAAGCTGCTGCGTTACGTTATTTTAATAAAGACGTTAAAGATTTAACTATTGATGAAAGTGCTGTTTTAGTTGGTGTTTTAAAAGCCAATACGTTTTATAATCCACATTTAAATCCGGATAATGCTTTAATGCGAAGAAACGTAGTTTTAAACCAAATGGTGGCTAATAATTATTTAAGTCAAGCTGAAGTAGATGCGTTACAGCAATTGCCTTTAAAGTTAGATTACAATAATTTAAACAGTAATAATAACGCAGGACATTTTATTTCTTTTGTTGAAAAACAGACCATTAAAATTATAGATTCCATTAACAAAGTCACTAAGTCTAAACACAACTTAAAAACCGATGGTTTAGTAATTACAACCACTTTAAACCATAAAATGCAAAGTTTTGCACAACAAGCGTTTCAGGAGCATTTAAGCGTGATGCAAACCAAACTTAGAGCGCAATACAACAGCAGTAATTATCAAAAAAAGCAACTAAATGAGTTAATAAATAAGCAATTAAAACGTTTTAAAATCTCAAAAGATTCAGCTAAGGTTAAAACCAAACAAACGGTTTTTGATTGGAAAGAAAGTTACCAAGATTCTATTTCTATTATAGATAGTTTAAAATTAGAAAACACCATTTTACACGCCGGACTTTTAGCCATGTCGCCTAAAACTGGTGCTATAAAAACCTATGTTGGTGGGATAAATCACCAAAGATATGCTTACGACCAAATTTTTTCGCAACGCCAATTAGCCTCTACGTTTAAACCAATTTTATACGCTACAGCTTTTGAAAACGGTAAAAAACCCTGTGATTATTTAGATAACGAAGAAATTACATTAACCGATTATAAAGATTGGCATCCAACAAACGCCGACAAACAATTTGGTGGAAAATATTCTATGCAAGGTGCGTTATTAAACTCTAAAAATGTACCAACCGTAAACTTGTATTTAGAAACCAATTTTGTAAAATTAGATACCATTTGGAACAGATTAAAATTTACATCTCGACTTAAAAACAATCCATCTTTAGCGCTTGGAACAACTAATGCCAGTATTTACGAAGTTACTAATGCTTACGCTACATTTGCCAACAGCGGAAAACAAGTAAAACCTTATATAATTACGTCTATTGCTACTGCTGATGGTACCATAATTTACGAGCATGAAGCTAAAGAAGCCAAAACTATACTTTCTGAAACGACAACAACTTACATTAACGAGATTCTACAAAACGCTATAAATCGCGGAACAGGAACACGTTTAAGAAACACGTATAATGTAAAAATGCCTTTAGCTGGAAAAACAGGAACGTCTCAAGATTATACAGATGCTTGGTTTGTAGGTTATAATCCAGATTTGGTTATGGTAAGTCGTGTGGGTTGCGATTCTCCTAAAATTCATTTTAATTCTGGCTTAGGTGCTGGAAGTAGTTTGGCGTTGCCTTTAGTGGCAAAAACATTGCAACAGATTGAAAAAGATACAGAACTAAAAAAGCAATTCTCAACCAGTTTCAAACCATTAACAGACGACGAATCTTACGATTTAGAATGCGACGATTTTAAAGAAAAAACAACCATTGAAAACTTCTTAGATATTTTTAAAAGCGATAAAACTTCTTTTGAAAAACAACAAGAACGCGCCAAAAGAAAAGCAGAACGTAAAGAAAAACGCGACACCAGAACAAAAGCCAGACATGAAGAAGATTAGGTCAGTTAACACTTATCACTAAAAAGTTATCAATTAAAAAAGGTTCAAATTGTTTTACAATTTGAACCTTTTCTTATTACTTATATCCCGTTGTTGTAAGTAAGCTGTGAACCGAAATCTGAAACTGAAAAAATGGTGTTTAAAGGAATTGAAAATCAAACTGTAGAGTTTAAAATAACAAATTATGAATTTCCCGAAAATACGACTTGTGATTACGATTCAAATTGGTTGTTAATTTATCTGAATATTAACAGTAATTGCGGAAAATGGGAAACTGTTGAGCCAGCATTATTAACTGAAGAAGTTAAAGAAGTGATTAAATGGTTTGAAAACTTGTCAAATAATATAAAACCTGAATCAAAATATCTGACTTTTATTGAACCGAATATTGAATTTGAATTGAAAGAATTTAACGAAAATTTAAAAACGGTGAAAATAATTTTTGATTTGGAATCTCGTCCAAAAAATGCAGATGATAAAAAGGAATATTATGTGGAATGTGAATTAAATAATGTGGAGTTAAAAACAGTTTCTGAAAATTTGAAAAAGGAATTGAATCCATTTCCAACTCGAGGATTTGAATAAAGCCTACTTACAACACCGTATAAACAAAATTGCTGGTTTTAGCTCACTTGCGAAAGTCCTCAAGGACTTTCTTGGTTCGTGATTTTTTACTAACTTTACCGCTAAACAAATCGCAACTTTGCTTATACAATCACGTTGTGTATCGTTATTTTAACCAGTCTTTTTTAATTGAATAATTTGAAAACCATATTAATAATAAACCAAAAACAACAACCATTACAGGCATAATAACTGCTTGTCCAGGCCCATAGACATCCATAGATTTTGTAAAAAACACATTATGAATCATTTGAGGAACTATGGCACAAAATGAAATGATGAAAGCGGATTTAGACCATTTCTTCTTTAATATTAATCCTAAGGAGCCAAAAAAACCAAAAAATACTGCTATGGCAAAAACAATAATAGTCCAAATAGGATAGTTACCATAAAGTTCTCTTTCTTTTTGAGGTAATGCTGCCATAGCTTCTTCTGATATAAAAGTATGTGCAAAAAAAGAAAAGATTCCCATGATGTTCCATAGAAGAAAAAAGATAGCTACAGCCCAAAACCATTTTGGTATTTTCATTTTTACGTTTTCCATAATTATTTATTTTTATTAATTTATTTCGTGTTTTGTTTTAATGATACACAACGTATTCGTTTATGGTTTGTTGCTTGAGACTAAAGATAGCAAAAAAAAGAAAAGCCTCTTTATTCATTGCTTCTGATTTTCCATTTAGAAAATCAAATGCAATGAATTATAGACATTTTAAGTTAGTAACTGTTTTGTTTATTAGAAATGCACTAATCTTATTTTTTGTAGGAACTATAGCCAACTAAACTCCATATAACAAATAGTCCTAACAAACCTATAGTTGCATAACCAATAAAGGCACTAATTAAGAGTAAAAGACTAAGTGCGAGAATTATCATTTTTATACCATTTTTGAGTTTTTCTTTGGACTTAGGTATCTTATTGTTTATTAACCGATTTAGAAAGATTTCATCAGATTTTTTTTAAATAATACTGTATTTCAGATTCCTCAAACCCATTCTCTTTCATTTTCTTTTTTATATCGTCTGAGACAAGTCCTTTTTCTCTCAATGCTATACAATAATCTAATTTATTCATTTCACCTAAAAATTGAGGCTAACGTTTATATAGTAACTTTTACAATCGATATGACGTTAATAAGTCAGGATATAGTAAGTTACCTATCCTCGATATCTTGTAAATATAAATTAATTACCAAAACCAAAAAAGCTCAAATTTAAAATTTGAGCTTTTTTATATCCTATAAAATGGATAATTGATTCCTAATAAGTGTTTATTGAATGGTATCCTTCTGCATACCTCGTAAAATTAAAATACCAATTCTTACAACAATAAAAGAAAACAATCCAAAGGTTGCTGTTAACAAGGATACTTTTAAACCTGCTGCAAACAAAGATGGATCTGGATTTCCCATAGCTTCAACTGTATCAAAAGCTGAAATTAAACCCAATATGGATGCAAAAAAACCGATTACTAAACCTAATAAACTACTTTCTCCTGCCAATTTACGCATTTTTTTGGATGTAGCAGGATTTGTATTCAAGCTATAAAAACCTTTACCAATAAAGAATAAAGACAATAACAAGCAAATTAAAATAAGCGACATCATTAGTGTTCCGCCTTCTGTAAATAAATTCATAATATTCTGTTTTAGTTAAACTTATTACAAATCTAAGGTAAGTGTTTCTTGTTAATTATTATTTGCGACAGATAACCAAATTAGCTCTGTAAATAACATTTTGGTTAAAAAAGGTGCTAAATTGGTTATTCGTCTATAAAAACTAAAAACAGTTTATATTTATAGTATTATTGTAGCGTCATGCATCAGATATTTTCTAAAAAACACATTCTTAAAAAAACAGGTCAGCTCCTACTCCATGGTTTATTTTGGTGCGCAGTACTGTTTTTCTTTAGACACTTTTTTGGATTTGAAAGCAACGATTCTAATTTTATTTGGAATTATTCCTTGTTTTTAATGCCTGTAACTATTGCCACCACTTATGTGTCTATCTATAAATTAATTCCAGATTATTTAGTTACCAAACAGTATATTAGGTTTGGCGTTTATACGTTTTACACCATTGTAATTAGCGCTTACCTTATTTTAGTTTCTATCTTTTTTGGGCTTATTTTTCTTTCTGAATTTGAATACCAAAACATGCCACCAATTAGCCGAAACATCTTTTTTGTGATGTTGGCGGTCTATTCTGTAGTTATAATTGTGAGTGCTTTTAAACTTTTAAAACTGAATTTAAAACATACCGAAGCCACTAAAAAATTGGAAACGAAAATTCTGGAAACACAGCTTAAACTGAAAGAACAAGAACTGAACTATTTAAAAATGCAAATTCATCCGCATTTTCTATTTAATACTTTAAATACGCTTTATGGTTTTGCTTTAAAAAAGGCTGATGAAACGCCAGAAATGATTTTAAAACTGAGTAATTTATTAGATTACTTACTGTATCAAACCAACAAACCATTTGTATTGCTAACTGAAGAAATTAATCATATAAACGATTATATTGCGTTAGAACAACTGCGTTTTAACGATAGATTACATATTGAGTTTAATTACGACGCTATTTCTGAAAACACCAAAATTGCACCAATGTTATTAATTCCGTTTATAGAAAACAGTTTTAAGCATGGCTATATAAATGATGGCATTTTAGAGATTAACATTGAAGTATCAAGTACAGAAAACAGTATTTATTTTTCAATTGAAAACACGAATAAAAAATCGGAAGATTCCGAAAATGGCATTGGATTAATCAACATAAAAAAACGTCTGAATATTCTCTACAAAGAGAATTACCAATTAGATATTTTAAATACTAACGCTACTTTTAAAGTGACTTTAAAACTTGATAACCTCTAAATGACTTCAGCTAAAAACATATCGTGCTTAATTGTAGATGATGAAGCTATTGCAAGAGAAATTATTGCAACGCATTTATCTAAGTTAGATAATATTACTGTAGTTCCCAGTTGTAGTCACGCTATGGAAGCGCTAAACGTGATTAGGAATCATGATATCGATTTGATTTTCTTGGATATTAATATGCCTGAAATTTCGGGGATTTCGTTTGCTAAATCCATTCCAAAACACATTAAAATAATTTTTACCACAGCTTACAGGGAATATGCTATTGAAGGTTTTGAGTTGCAAGCAGTAGATTATTTACTAAAACCAATTTCTTTTGAACGTTTACTAAAATCGGTGAACACGTATTTTGATATTCATTATAAAACCAATGACACTACTGTTATTAAGGAAGAGAATAATCCGTTTATGTTTGTGCGTTCGGATAGAAAAATGATTAAAATTGACTTTAATTCAATCTATTATATTGAAAGTTACAGCGATTATATAAAAATTCACCTCAGCAACGAAACTGTAGTCACCAGAGAAACCATTAGTGCCATTGAAGCCAAATTACCTGTAAATCAGTTTTTAAGAATCCACAGGTCTTTTATTGTGTCTATTCCTAAAATAGACAGTTTTACCAACGAATATATTTCGATTAACCAAAACGATTTAACCATAAGCCGAAGCTACAAAAAAGATGTTTTAAAACAATTGGAACAGTTTTAAATTACTATAACTACTTCTTTGTCAAATACGTTTCAATAGTACTTAAATGCACGTTTAAAGCTTTTGTAGATATTTGAATTTCCTTTATTAAAATAGCTAAAGAAATAATTAATAAAATTAATCCTATACCAAAGCACCAAGCGGCAGTTGCTTTAAAATCGACATAGATTAAAAACATAGTCAGCACACAAAACAATAGACTTGTAATTCCAAAAATTTGCATCCAACGTGTTAAGTTTAAACGTTGTTTTATATTCTTAATCTGAAATATTAAAGATTCGTCTTTACTTTCTAAATACTTATCTCTTAAACCTCTTACAATTGCGGCATAAGCTAAAAACCTATTGGTATAAGCCAGCATAATTAAAGATATTGCAGAAAATAATAATGCAGGTGTTGTAAGCGTTAATTGTTCCATAATATTAAAAATCTTTGTTTTTATATAAATCGTATTTAGCTAATTCTATTTCTATAGTTGCATTCCACTTTTCTTGTGATGCTTTTGCTGTTCCATGTTTTGTGTCATAATCATAAGAATCTTGTCTCTCTTTATAATCTTGAAACAACTTATTGAATATTGCTATGTATTCTGAACTATTGGTATTACTTACATTTGCTTCAATTAATTGCTTTTTTAATTTCCTAGAATACACCTCTGCTAAATCAAAATGAATTTGTTCATGTCTTAAAACATAATCTGTTTTGCCTTCAGGTAAATACCAACTACTTCCAGTGTAAAAAGTAGTTTCTACATGAAATTCTGTTTCTTTAAAAAGTCTTACATTAGGTTGATAGCCAAAACCACAATGTGTTAATGCTAAAACATTAGGATAATTTAATCGATCTGGTTTTCCTTTAAAATCGTACCATGTTAACGATCTTTGCTCTGTCCATCTAATTTGAGTTTCATATTTTTTTGGATTATCTACTTTATAAATATTAGCGTAAATTCTATCGCAAGAGCTCCATTTATCTGCAAATTTAATATTGGTTATTTTTATTAGATTTGCTCCTGCCTTTCTAGCCGACTCTACTAATCTTAATTTATTTAGGTACAGTGTGCAATCATTAGATAAACCATTATCTGTTATTTTAATTTCACCTATTTTCTCTTCCTTAATAGTAATAAAATCTGAAGGATGAATAGTTACAATTAATTCATTTTTAGATAACTCTGGTAATTTCTTATATATCCTGTCTCCTATTTTTGGAGAACATGTTGTCATAGAAATGACTAACAAGAGTGTACAAATCTTTTTCATGGATTTAATTTAAAAACAAAAAAGCAATCATTTTCAGATTGCTTTTTTAAATATATCTACTAAATATTATTTATACATGTAATGCTCTATCCTCAGTTGCTGCTAAAGCGGCTTCTTTTACAGCTTCAGCAAATGTTGGATGTGCATGAGACATTCTTGAAATATCTTCAGCAGAAGCTTTGTATTCCATAGAAACAACAGCTTCTGCTATTAAATCGGCACAACGTGCACCAATCATGTGAACACCTAAAACTTCATCAGTTGTTTTATCTGCTAAAATCTTAACAAAACCATCAATATCACCAGAAGCTCTTGCGCGTCCTAAAGCTCTAAATGGAAATTGTCCTACTTTATATTCTACATTATTTGCTTTTAACTCTTCTTCAGTTTTACCAACAGCAGCTACTTCAGGCCAAGTGTAGACAACACCAGGAATTAAGTTATAATCGATATGTGGTTTTTGACCCGCCATAGTTTCAGCTACAAAAACACCTTCTTCTTCAGCTTTATGCGCTAACATTGCTCCTTTAATAACATCTCCAATAGCGTAGATGTTAGATACAGATGTTTGTAAATGATCGTTAACATCAATCTGTCCACGTTCGTTAATTTTAACGCCAGCAGCTTCAGCATTTAATCCGTCTGTGTAAGGTCTACGACCAACTGATACTAAACAGTAATCACCTTCAATAACAACTTCTTCGCCTTTTTTGTTATCTGCTTTCACGATAACTTTATCACCAACGCGTTCTACAGACTTCACTTTGTGAGATAAATTCATCTTACATTTAGCTTTCTTAAAAACTTTATTAAGTTCTTTAGATAAACCTGCATCCATTGTAGGGATAATTCTATCCATATATTCTACAACTGTGACTTCTGATCCTAAACGTCTGTAAACTTGTCCTAATTCTAAACCTATAACTCCTCCGCCAATTATCACTAAATGCTTTGGGATTTCTTTAAGTTTTAAAGCTTCTGTAGATGTAATTACACGTTCTTTATCTAATTTAATAAATGGTAAAGTAGATGGTTTAGATCCTGTTGCAATGATGGTTTTCTTTGCTTCAATTTCTATAGTTTCTTCACCTTTTATTGTAATATGTGTGGCATCTTTAAAACTTCCTAAACCTTGATAAACATCAATGTTATTTTTCTTCATTAAAAAGTCGATTCCGCCAGTAGTCTGATCTACAACAGATTGCTTACGACCAATCATTTTTTCAAGATTCACTTTAATGTCGCCTGGAATTTCAATTCCGTGGTCTGCAAAATGTTTTGTAGCTTCTTCGTAATGGTGAGAAGAACTTAATAATGCTTTACTTGGAATACAACCAACGTTTAAACACGTTCCACCAAGTGTGCTGTATTTTTCTATTATGGCAGTTTTCATGCCTAATTGTGCGCAACGAATTGCTGCAACGTATCCTCCAGGTCCTGAGCCAATAATGGCAACATCGTATGAATTCATAAAATAGTTTTTTGTTGAATTTTTAAAACAGTAACAAAAGTACGGTTTTGATTTTTATTGGCTTAATCTTTTTTGAATTAAAGCCATAAAAAAACCTCTATTTAAGAGGTTTAATTATTTATTTAGCTTGAATATCTTTTAAAACCCATTCTAATTCTGGATCTATACCATTTAATCGATCTTGATAGGTAGGAATAATTTTTACATCTGGCTTTATACCATAACCATCTACTTCGGTTTTGTATTTTGTATTAATATGTAAAAGACCAATGCTAACTTTAACTTTGGTATTGGGTAGAATATAGCCTTTAGATTTCCCTGCTACAGTTCCGTTGTATGCGCCTCCAGTTTCTTCCCCTACAAAAACAGCACGGTTAGTTCCGTCTAATTGCGACGATAATATTGAAGATGCAGAAAATGAATTCCCATTTATTAATACATAAATTGCACCTTTAAAGTTTTTAGCTTTAGGCTTATGTGCTTTAGCCGACTTTAATTTATAATACAATTGACCATCTTTTTTACTCGTTTTTAATAAATCCATGGTACCTAAAACTGGAGATAATAAGCCTGCAAATACTTTAACAGCTCCAGGCGTAGAATTACTTGTAAGGGTTTTTAAAAGTGGAAATCTTGTACTTACTTCACTTTTATTAATCAGAGCATATTCTTTATCTGTTAAATAGCTGTACAAATAATCTATCTCGGACAATCTACCGCCTAAATTATTTCTTAAATCTATAATAAGTGTTTCAGTTTTAAGCGAATCTAACGTCGTAAAGGTTTCGTCGTAAAACGCTTTATAATCGCCATTAGAAAAACTTTTAATTTTCATTAAAGCAACCGTACTATCTTCACCTATAAAGTCTAAATTTCTGTTATACCTTTTTACTTCTGGCATAAATTTAACTGGATTTAAACCACGTTTACTATTATAAGCTCTTAATGCTTTAGCTTTGGCTTTTTTTGCTTTTTTCTCAAATTTGGTTAAGGTTACTTTGGGTAATGTATCTAAAGCTACAGAATCTGTTTTAACTAAAGATGGTTTTTTATACACCTTATATTTATACTTTTTTGTAAATGTAGAATCGGCATTTTTTAAGGTAAGCGACAAACTATCAATTCTACCTTTATCCATGATGTAATAAGTAAAAAAGTATTTCCCTAGTAATCTATCTTTAAAAGTAGTGTTATAACCATCTGAAGCAACGGTTTTTCGATACCTTTTTATTAAAGATTGAGGTGTTTCGTTATCAATTTTTAAAACTTCGGCATTAATTAAAACCGAATCTTTTCCTATTGCATCCGAAATAAAGAATTTGTTATCTAGATATTCAAAGCTCAAATAATAAAGTCCTATTACTTTTTTTTCGAAAGCTTTGCGTTCGTCTTTTTCTAATTTCTTAAATGGTGGTTTAAACCTTAAATGTCCTTGACCAACATATTTAGTCACTTGAGATAATTGCACGTAAAAAGTACGGCTATCCATAGGAGCAGTAATGGCTCGCTTTAAACTATCAAACTTAAAATCTAAAGTTTCTTTGGAACTGTATTGATATAATCGGGGATGATTTTTTTTTAATTGAGAATAAATCTTATCAATATCTTGGTGTAAGTCTTCAACAGAGTGCTTTTGAGTGACCTGTTTGTTGTATTTTTCTACACTAACACAAGAATTTAAACATATAAATACACTTAATATACATAGCAATTTTCTAATAGTCATCATATTATTAAGATTTGGATTCTATTAGACAAGACGAAAATAATACTATAATGGTTGCTTTATGCTAAAGGAATAACTGTTGTGTTTTTAACATCACCCATTACAAACATACTTTGTGTACTTCCTATACACTTAATAGTAGTTAATTTTTCAACCATAAATTTTCTGAACGCTTTCATATCAAAAACCAATACTTTTAATAAGTAATCGTATTCTCCACTAACGTGGTAACATTCTAAAACTTCCGGAAGTAAACTGACTTCTTTTTCAAATTCCGTGATAAAATCTTGACTATGTTGTGATAATTTTACGTGACAAAACACGACAAAATTTTTCTTTATTTTTTCTTTTGAAACTAAAGCTACATAATTTTCAATAACCCCTGTATTCTCTAATTTCTTTATACGTTCGTAAACTGCTGTAACAGATAAATTTAACTGACTTGACAACGCTTTTGTAGTCTGTTTACTATCTTTTTGAATTAATTCTAATAATTTTTTATCTGTAGCGTCTAAATTCATTTTAGATTATTTTCAAGGATTACTAATAATACTGCTAAAATACATTTAATAAAAAAAATTAAACGAATTATTTTTAGCAAAAAAAACTATTAATTTAGTATCTAAGTCTCATAAACTAAAAAATCGGGTTTTAGATTATTTATAACCTTTAGCAAAACCCATTCAACTATTGATTAAATAAAAACTATAATAAAACAAAATAATAGATAAAAAAACTAAATAAAAACATTGCTATTGATTATAAAACTAATTAAGTTGAAATTTGTATTATAACTATTCTAAATGAAAGATTACATCATTATTGGAGCTGGACAAGCTGGTTTATCTATTTCTTATTATTTAACACAACTTAAAAAGGATTTTTTAATTGTTGACGCGAATGATGAAGTAGGAAAACCGTGGTTAAAACGATGGGATTCTTTAAAACTCTTTACACCTTCAGAGTTTAATCACTTACCAGGATTAGAATTTCCTTTAAAAAAGGGACATTATGCCAATAAATATGAAGTTGCAGATTACTTAAAAAGCTACGTTAAGCATTTTAATATGCCAATTGAGTTTAATCAGAAAATTAATCATTTAGAAAAAACAGCTGAAGGTTTTAGTATTAAAAGTGAAACAAAAACCTATCAAGCCAAAGAAGTAATTATAGCTACTGGACCATTTCATACGCCATTTACACCTTTGTGTCATAAAAAAATTGATGCGGATATTATTCAAATTCATAGCGAGAATTATAAAAACCCTAATCAGTTGCAAGATGGCGCCACTTTAGTGGTTGGTGCAGGAGATTCTGGTGTTCAGATTTTAGAAGAAATATCTAATACCGAAAGAACCGTTTATTTTTCTGGAAAAACTAATATTTCAACCTTACCACAAGAATTTTTAGGCAAAACTTTATGGTGGTGGTTTAGCAAAATTGGATTTCTATCGTTTAATAAATATTCTTTCATTGGAAAAAAAATAAGTAAAGGTTTACAACCTGTAATTGGAACCGATGTAAAAGCGCTATTTAAAAAACCAAATGTGGTTTGCGTAGGAAGAACTTTAGATGCCAATAAAACCGAAATTACTTTTGAAAAAGGCACTAAAACCGACATAAAAAACATTGTTTGGGCTACAGGATTTAAACCCAATTTTGATTGGATTAAAGGTGTTGAATTAGACGACAATCATTACCCAAAAAACTTCCGTGGTGTCAGTAATATTAAAGGTTTATACTACATAGGTTTACCTTGGTTATATACCAGAGGTTCTGCTACGCTTGGTGGCGTACAAAAAGATGCAAAATATTTACATGATTATATAAAAGAACACGCTTAATTACTTATTAATGGATGAACAACCCTTTTAAAAACATCGAACACAAAAGAAAGGATGGCTCGGTTTGGCTTAATGATTTAACCCGAAAAAGAGAAAACGGTCCTTCTTTTAAAGACCATCGTTATAACGCTTATAGCGATGAGACCAAAGCCGTACATGCTGGGCAATACGACGACCCGAATACAGGTGCTTTAGGAACCCCAATTTTTCAATGCTCTACATTTTATTTAAACGAAAAATCTTATAAAGCTATTGAAGAAGGTCGCGGACGTGACGAAATGATTTACACCAGATACGGAAATCCGTCGCAATGGAGTGTTCAGGAGAAATTATCTGCTTTAGAACATGCCGAAAGTAGCATTGTTTTTTCATCTGGAATGTCGGCTATTTCTTCCGCTATTTTAGCTATGTTAGATAAAGGCAGCCATATAGTATCCTCTCGAGATATTTATGGCGGAACGTATAATTTTTTATATGAAGATTTAGACAAATTTGGGATGTCGGTGACATTTACATCGCCTACTAATATTGAAGAAATAGAATCTGCAATTCAAGAAAATACGACGCTTTTATACTTTGAAGCTTTAACCAATCCGTTATTAAAAATCACACCAATTGAAGACTTGGTGGCTTTAGCAAAAAAGTACAATCTTCGTGTAATTATAGACAATACTTTCTTAACACCTTACAATGTGAAAATGTTAGATTTAGGTGTGGATTTGGTAGTTAACTCGGCGACTAAATACTTAAACGGACATTCGGATTTAATTGGAGGAACGGTTTCTGGCTCACGAAAATTAGTAGATAGGATTTGGCCACAAATGCTTAAAAATGGTGGTTCCATGGACCCACATGCCTGCTTTATGTTAGAACGCAGTTTAAAAACATTTGCGCTTAGAATGAAAACACATAACGCCAACGCTTTAGAATTAGCGCAGTATTTGGAAAATCATCCAAAAATAAAACGTGTGTATTATCCTGGATTAGCATCTCATCCACAAAGTGACTTAGCCAAAAAGCAATTAAAAGGAAGAAACTCTGGAATGATTAGTTTTGAAATTGAAGGTGGCGATGCTAAATCTCACGAGCTTTTAAAAACATTGAAGCTACCAAAAGAAGCCACAAGTTTAGGTGGTGTGGAAAGTTTAATTTCTTTACCCTACAATACATCACAAGCTTCCTTAACCAAAGAGCAACGCAAAGCCATTGGAATAAACGATGGATTGATAAGATTGTCAGTTGGGATTGAAGATATCACAGATATTATTACCGATTTTGAAAATGCTTTAGATTCAATTTTTTAAATTTTTAAACTTATGCTAAACAATATAAATATTGCGGGTTTAAGCGAATACGCTAACGAAGTAAAAGAAAATAATGTACAAGGAAAAGCGAGTTATGGTGTAGAACTTAACTGGGAAAGTGGTACTAAAACTAAAGTAAAAACCAAGAATATGGTTTTAGGCGAACATAGATTAATTCGTGATTTTAATTTTGTGATAGATGAACCTATGCAACTTTTAGGCGTAAACTCTGCTCCTAACCCAGCAGAATACATGCTTGGAGGTTTAGCAGGTTGTATGGCAGTTACTTTTATGGCTGGCGCAACTGCTATGGATATTCAAATAAGTGAATTAAAATTAGAGATTGATGGCGAGTTAGACCTTCAAGGTTTTTTAGGCTTAAATCCTGATATTAATCCTGGTTTCCCTGAATTAAAATTTGTGTTTCACGTAAAAGGCTCAGGAACGCAAGACCAATACAATAGTTTAATGGATCGTGTTTCTAAACATTCGCCTAACTTTAATACTATTAAAAATGAAGTTAAAATGATTGGCGAATTGAAAGCTTAATCCATTACACACTTTGAAAAACTCGTCAATTCGAGTAGATTTTTCGATGGAAATGAGAAAAAACGGTTCTCGATACAATTTTCATCCTCAAAATCACTTGAACTAACGATAATTAATATAGATAAAGAAAGTCAGTTGAAAAACTGGCTTTTTTCATTTAAAACAATCACAACCTTAATTTCCTTTAATTCTTTCCCATAAAAACTGAAACGACTCAGAAAACCCATCAGTTTTAGGTTCAAAAGGTTTCATATCTAAAATACCATTAGCTTCAAATAACTCTAATTTGAATAATACCGAATTCACATCATCTGGATTTAAAAACGGATATCTTAAATCGGCATATTCATAGGTATTAGTTTCAATTTCCTTCACATTAAAATAATCGTTACTAAACCAGGTCAATCCTTTAAAATTCTCGTCTTCTTTTATAGCATCAATTCTTAACTTAGGTAATTCATGCCAATTAGTAAATCTATTGGAAGTATCAAACCAAGAGTAATATCCCACATAATAGTTGGTATCCGTTTCAGCAACACCATACCATAACACATTATTCAAAATTGTTGGTTGCGAAGAAAACCGATTGACCGTTATATTTTTATCGGCTAAAGTGTTTTTAAACAATTGGTCTATATATAATTTATTCCCTAAAGTAAATACCATATAAACAGAACTGACAGTAAGGCCATAATGCAACCATTTTCTGCGTTTCACAGAAGTTCTTTTGTAAAACATAA
>Ga0105354_1000317_pt1 | contig 30024 bp, 20 predicted proteins | sample GOMGulsemesocosm_FD_83658 | JGI IMG/M metagenome (GOLD analysis project Ga0105354, IMG submission 83658) | Methane-oxidizing microbial communities from mesocosms in the Gulf of Mexico - GOM9B Gulf of Mexico | ecosystem: Environmental > Aquatic > Marine > Cold seeps | place: USA: Gulf of America...
AGCTTGGAAGGCTGACGCTCTACCAGCTGAGCTACTCTCGCAAGCGTTCGGCAAATATAGGTAGTTTTATTAACTACCACCAAACTTTTTTTAATAAAAATTCAATCAATTTACAATCACCTAAATATCAAAACAATAAAAACCACTTGGGATAACTATAAAGTTTTATAAAAATGATATCCATAAATTTCATACCCTTCATTATAATAAAACTTATGTGAAGGATAATTTTGAACATAAGTATTTAACTCACTTGAATTGCATCCTTTTTCTTTTGCATAACTATGTATCCAATCAAAAAATCGTTTCCCTAAGCCTTTACGTCTATATTCATTTGATATGTATACATGATCAGGCTCCATACTTTTTCCTGAATAATGACGCGTCATAAACCACATACCTGCAACACCTATTAATTTATCTTCATCATACATGGCTGCACATTCATAATTTTGAGATGCCATTTCTAAAAAACGAGCTTTCAAAATTTCAGGTTCTGTATCTCCACCTGTATACTCAGTCATTAGTGGGATAATATCTAATATTTGATCTTTTAATAAAACTTTTATGGATATATTCATGTGCTAATGTTTATTTTTGATTCTCAAATTTAGTCGAAAAAAATAGCGTTTGTTACATATGGAACGAATTATTGAAACAGAACGATTGTACCTCAGAAAATTTATGTTAAAAGATGCATCTGCATTATTTAAAATGAATAGCAATCCAAACGTATTACAATACACTGGAGACCTTCCGTTTAAAAATATTCAAGCTACTGAGAAGTTTATAAAAAACTATACACATTATGATTCTTATAACATGGGGCGATGGGCAGTTTGTGGTAAAAGACAAGGAGAGTTTTTAGGCTGGTGCGGATTAAAATATCATCCTAAAGAAGATTATGTTGATATTGGTTATCGCTTTTTTGAAAAACACTGGAACAAAGGTTTTGCTACTGAAGCTACAAAAGGAGTACTTTCCTATGCATTTAATGTCTTAAGAATTCAAGATATATACGCATATGCCGACAAACGCAACCTAGGTTCATCGAAAGTTGCTAAGAAGTCTGGATTATCATTGCTTAAAGAAATGGTTCATGAAGGAAACCTTACAAATATATATCATATAAAAAATGAGTTAGTTGCTGTAAAAGAAATATCTACTGAAGAAACAATAACTATACGTCATCAAGTATTAAGACAAGGAAAACCTATTGAATCTTGTTATTTTGAAGGAGATAATTCAGCCACAACTTTTCATTTAGGCTTACATTATTACGGTGAATTAATAGGTGTCGCAACTTTTATAAAAAATCAACATCCCAATTTCAATGATGAATCTCAATTCCAATTACGCGGGATGGCCATTTTACAGAAATTTCAAGGAAAAAAATTGGGGAATGTATTACTCGAAAAAGGTCTTCTAGATTTAAAGCAACTAAACATCAATTTATTATGGTTCAATGCTAGGGAAACAGCTATAAATTTTTATTCAAAGTTTGGCTTCAATACTTATGGCAAACCTTTTGATATACAAAACATAGGTACACATTATACCATGTTTAAAAATATTAACTAGATATTCAACGTTTTTTAGTGCCGTTAAAAGCACTTCTGTCAGAAAGCACACAAATACAACTGATTAGCTACTAATAATTTCGTAACTTTAGTACAGTCATAAACCAAATTATGAGAGGGAGAAAATTAAAAATAAGATTATTAATAGGGGTTGCTATTATAGCTTTTGCATACATTCAAAGATGTAACAGACAAGAAATAAACCCATATACAGGAAAAAAACAAGCCATTTCTATGACTACTGATCAGGAAATAGCTATTGGTTTACAAAATGCACCAATTATGGCAAAACAACATGGTGGTCTGTATCCTGATGAGCGTTTACAAGCCTATGTAAATAGAGTTGGAAATAAATTAGTGAACTCAAGTTTGGCAAAAGAAACACCGTATGAATATGATTTTCATTTATTAGCAGATGACCAAACAATCAATGCATTTGCTTTACCTGGAGGACAATGTTTTATTACGTATGCCTTACTAAGTAAACTTAAGAGCGAAGATCAATTAGCTGGGGTTTTGGGGCATGAAATAGGACACGTATTAGGAAAACATTCTGCTGAACGAATTACTGAATCTGATTATTGGAATAAAGTTACCACTGGCGCTTCTGTTGTTGATCTTGGTAGTATTGCTGGTGGTATTGGACAAAACACATTGCTAAGAAATGGAAGAGGGGATGAACTAGAAAGTGATGAATTAGGAGTTAAATTCATGATTGATGCTGGCTACAATCCTGAAGCCATGATTGGCGTTATGGAAATACTTAAAACTGCTGCTGGGCCAAACAGAGTTCCTGAATTTCAAAGCTCACATCCTGATCCAGAAAATAGAATTGAAAAAATTAAAGAAGCAATTAGAAAACATAAACATTAGCCTTTGAATAAATCTTTACTTTATAGCATCTTTTTTTGTGGAATATTAAGTCTTTTGTCGTGTAAAAAACAACAAGAAAAAACACTTGTAGAAACTACAAATAGTACCATTGAAAAACAAAAAGTTATTTCTGTTTCTAGCAATGTACTAAATGATGTATTGAAAAAACTAGAAAAAGATTCTTTATCATTTATCATTAAAAACAAAGATTCAGTCCTAGCCTTTTATCAACTCCGTAAAGGTAAAGCTGCATGGGAATCGATTAAAAATAGAAATACGCTATACACTGCAATCTCAAATGCTGACAAACAAGGATTAAATCCTTCAGATTATAACCTGAACAAAATTAAGAATATAATAACTTCTGACCCTTTCAGTCCTAAAAACAACGCAGCCATTGATTTATTATTTACAGATACTTATTTATCATATTCCTATCATTTAGCGAATGGAAAAATTAATCCTAAAAAACTATATGATGACTGGAAATTGAGTGCTAATATATTTCAATTTAATTCAATCCTAAGTAAATCATTAAATGATAGTTTACTTTCTAAATCATTTCAAAAATTCATTCCGAAACATAAAATATACAAACAATTAGTTAATCAACTTTCTGTCTCAAAAGCTTTAATTAATAGTGATTCATTAAGAACAATTACTAAACATGGGGTCAAAATAAGGCCTAACAAAAGTGACAATCGAATTATTAACATCCGTAAACGATTAAATGAATTAGGTTTTTTAAGTGATTCACTTGTTATTGAGTCCGAAATATTAGATACTTTATTACAAGCAAGCGTTCGTAGCTTTCAAGCATCCAAAAAATTAAAAACAGATGCTATAATTGGAACTAGTACTGTTAATGCCATGAACGAAAATTATGAAGATAAATACAATAGTTTACTCGCAAATTTAGAGCGATGGAGATGGTTCCCTAGAAATTTAGGTAATGATTATATTTTAGTTAACATTTCTGACTACAAACTAGAACATGTCACTAAAAATGATACTACATATTACACTATTATTGTAGGAAAAACTGCTCGTAAAACTCCTGTTTTCAAATCTAAAATCAGTCATTTAGATTTTAATCCAAAATGGTTTATTCCTCCTACAATTAAAAAAGAAGACATTATACCTTCTGCCACTAGAGATGTTAATTATTTACGACGAAAAAATATATCCGTATTTCATAAAGGTAAAAAAATGATACTCGATTCTATAAATTGGAATTCAAGCGCACCATCATCATATAGTTATGTACAAAGCTCTGGAAACAGTAATGCTCTTGGTAGGGTTAAAATTATTTTTCCAAATAAATTTTCTGTGTATTTACATGATACTCCTAGTAAATCATTATTTAAGAAAAACTATCGTGCAAGAAGTTCAGGATGTGTTAGAGTAGAGAATGTCTTTTCATTAGCTAGCGAAATATTAAATATGTCAGGTGATAAAATAGCTAGTTTAGTTGATAGTAAAAAAACAAAAAGAATTCTTGTGAAAAACAACATTCAAGTTCATTTTTTATATTGGTCAATAACCTTCAATAACGAAGCTAAACCAATATTTTTAAATGATGTCTATAACCTAGATAAAGAATTAGCTCAAAAATTAACTAATTAACTTCGAGTTTGTTTTATATTTTTTATTTGGGTGGTAAATAAATAAACAAGATTTATTTTTTATTTTTTTTATGATTGCATTGTTAACTGCAGTAGGTACTGCTGGACAACCTAAACTACGCCCTAACCTTCCATTACGTTTTATATAATTTGCATTAGCATACTTAGCTCCATGAAAAACTACATAACGTTTCCTTGCGTTACTATTAATTCCTTTTTCTTGACCATCAATAAATAACGACAATCCGTTTTTACCATAATAGGTATTATCAGTGACATAAAAACCAAGTGAACTTTGGTTAGAATTATTAATGTTCGAAAATTTAGTAGCAAACTCTCCTCCAGTATTTTTCCCATGAGCCACAACAGTATTAAACAATACTTTGTTTGTAATCATATCTAAAACCCATAATCTTTTTACTATAGACGAAAGACTAAAATCAATAATTGTTAATGTTTCGTTTTTAATTTTTCCTTGTGCTTTTAATTTCGAATACCCTTTAATAGCATTAGAAAAACTTTCTAACTTAGGCATAGAAGTATTCTTATTCAAGAAAACTTTATATAAAGTTAAAATTTTAACATCCTCTTCAACTGAAATAACTATCTTATTAGGATTAGTCTTTATTGTATAAGTATTAGTAAAAGATGATAACAGAACTATAGTAAGTAAAAGTAGTGAAAAACGAAATTTCATAGGTTTGGTAGGTTTGGTTTGGGGGCCTTTTTCAAAGATATCAAATATATCATTTTATTAACAATTTCCAAATATTATTATACAAAACACATAAAAGATGTTGTAAAACAGCTATTTAATGAATGTTAGAATGTTTTAAATACCACATAGATAATTATATTTATTTACAATAGGTACTACTCAATAAAAAATGCTGCTTGATAACTCAAGCAGCATTTAACTTATAAACTAAACTAACACTATTTCTTCTTTTTCATCTCTTTTAACAATTCATAAGCCTCAACTGCCCCAGATCTTTTTGCATATTCCGATGCTCTATTTCCGTGCTCATCAATTGCCTTGATATCAGCACCATTTTCAACTAATAAATTAATCATTTCAATTCTATTGTATCGAGCTGCATACATTAAAGGAGATTTTCCGAAAGAAAATTTATTTACATTTTCTCCCAATTTAATTAATTTCTTAACGGTTTCAATATCATTCTTAGAAATAGATTGGCAAAACGGACTAACATCTGTTATAGATATTCTAGGAACGTTTTGTAAATCATTTTGTAAATTGCTTTCTTTAATTGAATTTGCACTAGCAATTAACCCGAAGGCTAAAGCTGCTGTTAAAATGTGATTTTTCATGATTTTTTGATTTTTGATTAATGATGTATTCTATCATAAAAATAATCAATGCCTCTATAAAAACATCTTGATTATATGCATATAACATAAGTTTAACTTAATACTTAAACTCTGTTAAAGAAAACTAAATAAAAGGTTCTCCTGAGACAAAACTTCCTTTCAAATAAAGCTTTTGTTCGTATCTTTGCATGTAATTAACAAATCTTATGAATAAGAAAACAATTCTTTTAATATTAGATGGATGGGGAATACCTGAAGATAAAAATGCTTCAGCAATTCATCATGCAAATACTCCTTTTATAGACAGTCTTTATAATGACTATCCAAACACAACATTACTAACCCACGGAATGAATGTTGGTTTACCTGATGGACAAATGGGAAATAGTGAGGTTGGACACATGAATTTAGGTGCAGGAAGAATTGTTTATCAAGATTTGGCAAAAATAAACTTAGCTATTCAAAACGACACGCTAAAAGACGAACAAACACTTGTTGATGCTTTTACTTTTGCAAAAGAACACAATAAAAATGTTCATTTTTTAGGTTTAGTATCAGATGGTGGTGTTCATGCTCATATAAATCATATTAAAGGTTTGGTAGACGCCGCTGAAGATTTTGGAATTACCAAATCTTTTATCCACGCCTTTACTGACGGAAGAGATGTTGATCCAAAATCAGGAATTAATCATATAACTGATTTACAAAATCATATTAAAAACAAAAACTCAACACTTGCCTCTGTCATAGGTCGTTATTATGCAATGGACCGAGACAATAGATGGGAACGTATTGCAGAAGCTTATAATTTATTGATTAACGGTACAGGAAAGCAAACTGAAAATATAACTGAAGCAATTCAACAAAGTTATGATAACACTGTTACAGATGAGTTCATCAAACCAATTGCTATTACAAAAAATGGAGCACCTGTAGCTACAATTAAAAAAGATGACGTTGTAATTTTTTTTAATTTCAGAACAGATCGTGGTCGTCAATTAACGAATAGCTTAACACAAAATGATTTCCTAGATTTTGGAATGCAAAAATTAAACTTGCATTTTACTACATTAACAAATTACGATGAATCATTTAATGGGATAAATGTAATCTTCAATAAAGAGAATATTAAAAATACTTTAGGAGAAACTATTTCCAAGGCTGGAAAAACACAGATACGAATTGCCGAAACAGAAAAATATCCACATGTCACTTTTTTCTTTAATGGCGGAAGAGAAAAACCTTTTGATAACGAAAAAAGAATTCTTTGCCCATCTCCAAAAGTTGCTACTTATGACATACAACCAGAAATGAGTTCGTACGACATAACCAAAGCCATAGTTCCGGAAATTAACAGACAATGGGCAGATTTTATATGCTTAAATTTTGCTAATCCAGATATGGTTGGCCACACTGGTAGTATGGAAGCTGCTATAAAATCATGTGAAGCAACGGATATTTGTACGAAACAAGTGATTGAAGCTGCCTTACAAAATGGATATACAACCTTAGTAATTGCAGACCATGGTAATTGCGAAAAAATGTTTAATGAAGATGGCAGTCCACATACAGCTCATACGACAAATCCAGTTCCATTAATTGTCGTTGACAAGGACATTAAAACTGTAAAAGAAGGTGTTTTAGGAGATATTGCTCCAACAATATTAAATTTATTAAACATTGAAAAACCAGAATTAATGACACGAAAATCATTAATTTAAATAAGCTCTATCCAAATCAGACTAGCAATAGAAATAAATAATATTTTACGTACTTTTACCCATTATTAAATTACATCATGATTTCTAAAGACAATCTTCTTATTGCTATAGACTTTGACGGGACAATCGTTGAGGATGCTTATCCAAATATTGGGAAGCCACAGCTCTTCGCTTTTGAAACAATGAAAAGATTGCAGAATGATGGGCATCGATTAATTTTATGGACATATAGATGTGGTATAAAGCTAGATGATGCAGTAGAGTTTTGCATGCAAAATGGAGTTGAATTTTACGCGATCAACAATAGTTTTCCTAACGAAGAATATAACGGAAAAGAAAGCAGAAAAATTGGTGCTGATTTATTTATTGACGATAGAAATATTGGAGGTTTTATTGGTTGGGGCGAAATATACCAACTACTAACAAAAGAAGCTGCACCTAGCTTAAAAGCAAAAAAGAAAAGTATATTTTCATTTTTTAAAATCACAGATGATTAAATTAAAAACAAAAGAAGAAATAGAAATCATGCGTGAAAGCGCCTTAGTGGTTTCAAAAACATTAGGAGTTATAGCTGGAGAAATAAAACCAGGAATAACTTCATTATATTTGGATAAGTTAGCAGAAGAACACATCAGAGACTTAGGAGCAATCCCTGGTTTTCTAGGCTTGTATGACTTCCCAAATACCTTATGTATTTCACCAAATGCACAGATTGTACATGGTATTCCTAACAATAAACCACTAATAGAAGGGGATATTTTATCTGTAGACTGTGGCGCTATTTTAAATGGATACTATGGTGATCATGCTTACACATTTGAAGTTGGAGAAGTTGCTCCAGAAACAAAAAAATTACTTCAAGTTACCAAAGAAAGCCTATACGTAGGTATTAGAGAGTTTAAAGAAAATAACCGAGTAGGTGATGTTGGTTTTGCTATACAAAAATATTGCGAAGACCGTGGATATGGTGTAGTACGTGAATTAGTAGGTCATGGGCTTGGAACAACTATGCATGAAGATCCACAAATGCCGAATTACGGAAAACGAGGTAGAGGAAAAAAGTTTAAAAATGGGTTAGTAGTTGCTATTGAACCAATGATTAACATGGGGACACATAAAATTGATCAATTACGTGATGGTTGGACTATTTTAACAGGTGACAAAAAACCTTCTGCCCATTTTGAGCATGATGTTGCTATTGTTGATGGAAAACCTCAACTACTTTCTACTTTCGATTATATCTATGAAGCTTTAGGCATTACAAGTACTGAAGAAGATGAGTTTAGACAGAAATAGGGCTAATTCTTGATGAAGAAAATCTTCAAAATAATATTAAATACGATACCTAGGCCTTTATTAATTAGAGTTAGTTATTTAGTACGCCCTGTTTTAGCTTTTTTATTAAAAGGAAGCAGATTCACTGACCCTATTGACGGAAAAAGTTTTAGTTCTTTTCTTCCATATGGATACGGAAATCAAAGAAATAACGTATTATCTCCTTCTACACTTTCATTAGAACGCCATAGATTACTATGGCTTTATCTGAATAATGAAACTGATTTTTTTAATAATGCTAAAAATAAAAAAGTATTACATTTTGCACCCGAACAATGCTTTTACAAACGTTTTAGAAATCAAAATAACATTCAGTACACTACAACAGACTTACTTTCTCCATTAGCGGATGTAAAGGCTGACATTTGCAACCTTCCTTTTGAGGATAATAGTTACGATATTATTTTTTGCAACCATGTTTTAGAGCATATTCCTGATGACACTAAGGCAATGCAGGAATTATATAGAATACTGAAACCTAAAGGACTGGCTATACTTCAAATTCCACAAGAGATAAATCGTAAAACTACTTTTGAAGACAATAGTATTACAGATAAAACTGAACGCGCTAAGATATTTGGACAATACGATCATGTACGCATCTATGGCTACGATTATTTCAATAAACTAAGAAGTATTGGTTTTACAGTAAAAGAAATTGACTACACTAATAGTCTTTCTGACAATGACGTTGCAAAATACTGTTTAGCCAAGGGAGAAATCCTACCAGTATGTATTAAAAACTAACAAAGTCTTTATTTAAAAGAGCGAATTAGCCCCTATAAAATAGAGTAGTAAAATGAAAGAACATATTTGACGACGAAGTTTTTTATTGTTTCACCCAAATTTCACTTAATTAGGGGAATTTATTTAAACTCAAAGTTTTTACCTCCATATTTTCATCTTCATAAATGAAATACACTTTTAACTCAGAGTGTGTTTTTAGTAGCTCTCTTACTTTTTCTATTCCCATTATTTTAAATGCAGTTGCATATGCATCTGCAATTGTACAAGTCGGAGCAATTACCGAAACACTTAATATATTTGTTTTGCTCGGATACCCTGTTTTTGCATTGATAATATGTGAGTATTTAGCTCCGTTTACATCAACTTTATATTTTCTATATACACCTGAGGTAGCCATTGCAGCATTTTCTAATCCGACTACTTTTTTATGACTTTGTGTTCCATCAAAATTAGGTTCCTCTATTCCAACTTTCCAAAGTTTTGAAGATTCAATATTAATTCCTTTAGCTACAATTTCACCTCCAATATCTATTAAATAATTTTGATGTCCTTTATTATTTAAAAACTCAGCAACTACATCCAAGCCATACCCTTTTCCTATTGCATTAAAATCAATAAAAGCTTTTTTTGGATTCTTAATTTTCGTTTCAGATATTGTTAAATTATTAAGACCAACAGATTGCATTAAATTATCTATTTTTAAGCTATCCAACGATACAATTTCTTTTTCAGGACCAAAATCCCATGCATTTACTAAAACCCCAATAGTTGGATCAAAAAAACCATTAGTTTCCTCATAAATTTCTTTTGAAACCTTAAATACTTTTTTAAAATGACGATCAATTAAAACTGTAGTATCTCCCTTATTTATTTTTGAGATATCAGAAGTAGGTACGTAAGTAGATATTGATTGATTGATTTCAGAAAAAAGACTATCGTATTGTTTAGAATAGTCTAACTCGTTATCATCAAAAAATTGAATATTATAATAGGTACCAAAAACTTCTCCTGACGTGAAATTATTAATAGGTTTATTCTGTTCTTTACATGAAACAAGTATCAACAGAAATAATATTACTATATTTTTCATTCCTCCATTTTTAATTCATATCAACATCTAGCAATTGCACTCCTATGTAATCCAATAAATAAGGCTGATTTAAATATACTGGATCACCAGTAACATCTTTATTTCCTATCCCAACTCCTGCATACAATACTTTTGCATCTTTACTCCTAGCGTGTTCTCGGAAAGTCTCCATCCATACCACATCATAATCCTCTGGTGATTCCGGTAATAAAACTGCCTTTACAATTACAAAATAATATTGAGCATTTTTATCAATACAAACATATTGTGGATTCCTTTTCAACTGACTATTAATTGCAACAAACTCATATCCTTGCTCTTCAAGATCTTTACCCACAATATTCATCGCTAAATTATGTAGTTCCTGCTTATTAAGTGGTTTGGACATGACTAATATTTACCTTTCTTTTTATTACGTAAGTTGTATGTTTTATCCCCTCTTGATTTAGGCTTTTTGTATTTAGCAGCAATTATGAATTTATAAGAACCTCCTAAATTTTCTTTAGAATTTTTTTCAGATTTCTCATGAAATGCTGGTCCTGGAGCATCTTCATCTTTAGGTTTCGTATGTGGATTATTATGTTCAATGTGTTTTGGGCGCTCTTCAGGAGTTAAACGCTCTGAAATCGCTACTTCCTCAGGGAATTCTATTTTAGGAATTTCATAATTCATTAGCTCTTCAATAGCATCCTTATCTTCTTGTTCTTTTGGAGTAGAAAACAATATAGTTTTTCCTTCATGCTCTGCCCTACCCGTTCTACCAATACGGTGCATATAATTTTCTGCAAAGTTCGGTGTATCAAAATTAAATACATGAGAAATTTCGTCTAAATCTAATCCACGAGCCATTACATCAGTAGCTACTAATATTCTATTTTCTCCTTCATCAAACTGACGAATAGAGCGAATTCTATAATTTTGAGTTTTATTAGAATGTATTACACACACATCTGCACCGAAGGTCTCTTCCATTGCCTCAAATAATCTATCAGCACTCTTTTTATTAGAAACAAAAACCAATACTTTACTATAGGTTTGTGTGTCCTTTATAATATGTGCTAATAAATTTACTTTAGTATAGAAATTAGGTACATCATAACATTTTTGTTGAATATTATCTAACGGTGTACCACTTACTGCGATAGATATCTTTTCTGGAGATTTGAAAAAATCGGTAATTAAAGCATCTACATCATCCGTCATAGTTGCAGAAAACATAATGTTTTGTCTTTTTGGAGGCAATACATCAAATATATTTAACAATTGAAAACGGAACCCTAAATCAAGCATTACATCAACCTCATCAATCACCAATTTCTGAACTGATTTTAACTGTATTGCTCTACTAATAGCTAAATCGTATAAACGTCCAGGAGTTGCTACAATAATATCAGTTCCTTGGGCTACAGCCATTTTTTGAGTATTAATATTTGTTCCTCCATACACTCCTAATACTCGAACATTAATATACTCTGCAAGCTTCTCAATTTCCTCAACAACTTGCAATACTAATTCACGAGTAGGAACTAAAACTAGTACTCTTGGATTAACTTGTTTTGAGAATTTTAAATCACGAAGTATAGGCATCATATAGGCAAAGGTTTTTCCTGTACCAGTTTGTGCTATACCCACAATATCTTTACCTGAGCGCACCACATTAAATGCTTCAGCCTGTATAGGTGTTGGATGTTCAAACCCCATATCATCAATTGCATACTGCAATTGATTGGATAAATTTAATTCTTTAAACGTAATCATTCCTGCTAATTTTCAGCAAAGGTACTGTTTCTATATTATAGATTACTTATCAAGGTCTAAAAACAAAAAGAAAGAGTTATAATAACTCATTTAATTATTTGTACTTTTATTGTAATTTGGATCGTCACAAACACATATATTTATAATAGAATTTCATCCATATTTTAAAAATTAAATTATGAAAGTACTATCTTTTTTATTAATTATAATGTTTTTATCATGTTGCTCAACTGGAAAAAAAAGCAATCATAGTAAAGAAGGCTCTTATTCAAATATTAAATCATTTTGTCCTGACGATGGCTTATGTAATTTTGAAGTTTACAAAAACAAAAGGCTAGACTTAAACAAAGATGGAATTGGAAAATTATATCCAAAAATAAATGACGGAAACAATATTGTCTGTAAATTCACTTACACTAGAGATAAAGATGAAAGATATCAAGACAATCATTACATTGAAGAATTATATTTTGAATTACCTACACTTGGCAAAGATTTATATTTTGAAAATAATGATTTAAGTAAAACCAAATTAGTATTTGCTCGATTGTGTTTTTGTAGGGGGCAAACTGGATACTACCACATTAATCAGGGGGAACTTTCTATCAAAAAATTAAATAATAATTTATATCAAATAAATCTAACATTTAAAACTAATGAAGTTCCACAAATTATAACATCTATAGAAGAGACTTTTACAATCAACATAAAATAATTCAGCTACTAAACAAACATTCTAAGACATCAATAACAACTCAATTTGATTTATCAATTTTACTTATTCTAATATAAAATAGACAAGTCAATACTAACTAAAATAAAAAAAAGGATTACCTGTATAGGCAATCCTTTTTTTATTTTAAGATCATTCCTTATCGAATAACAATCTTTTTAACAGCTTTTTTAGAATCACTATCTACTCTTAACATATATATTCCTGACGCTAATGAACTAAAATCCAATGTAGTATCAAAAACATCTGAATTATTTGAATGTTTTTCTGAGTATATATTTCTTCCTCTAATATCAAATAATTCCAATTTAACAGCCTTACTCGTACTCAATGACAAGTTGAACACTCCATCAGAAGGATTCGGATATAGACTAAATACATCAAATTCTTTATCTTCTATAGCTAAAGTTGCTACAGTATCCATTTTACAAATCTCTAATGCTACCGTGTTAAGTATTTTTGCATCAGCCGCTATATTTGCAATCATGAATGTCCAATCACCATTCATTTCCTCTCCATCCATACCACTTAATGGCTCAGGAGTAGTTATGGCTGCTAGTGTTGCATCACCAGTTGTTGGAGTATTTCCACAAACTATAGCTGCAGCAGCTTCATCATCCCATTTAACTTGCATATTTGCACCTGAACCACATGAATTTACATATAAATAAGCTCTAGTACCTGCTGCACTTATAATTGCCAAATGCATACCGACGTTAGAACCAGTAACATCATAAGTAACATTTACATCCGTAATAACCCCTGAATCAGCTACGTTATACCCTTCAAAAAGGTCAAACTGTGTATTACTAGGAGTTGACGTCTCATTTGGGCTAAAATTATATGTTGTACAAACTTCCTGAGTAGTAAGTGTATAACCTATACCTATACGACCTGACACATTAAAGAAAATATTTCCACTTCCTTTAACCATTACTATACAATTATCTTCAGTAATATTAGGTACCGTAATATCATGCGTACCATCATTTGGAACAGCCGATGCTAAAACCATAGGAAAAGTCATCCCTCCATCAATAGATAATAGAATATCTACATTTGGAGTGTTTACAGTTCCAGTATGTGTATTTGCTCTATTCCAAGTAACAGTTTCTGTTGTATTCTGAATCCAAGAAGTATTTGCCGGTTGCGAAGTTACAGTAAACGGCCCTGCAGTAGTTTCTACATTAACAGTCATATTATCATTTGCAGTTTTTCCTCCTGTAGAATGATTATCTCTTACTGTTAATTCAAAATTGATGTTTCTATCTTGATTAGATAATTTTTCCCATGTAGTTGAAACCCCTCCATTTTGAAGAATATCCTGCATTCTAGGGATATATCTTATTGGATTTGTAGTTCCCTCAAAAGAACGAACTAACGGTCCTGTAGCTGTATTATCAGCAGGAACTCCAGAAGGTCCTAAATCATATTGTTCCCAAGTGTAAGTATGCTCATCATTCCCACCAGAACCATCAATTCCATCAGGATCAGTAGATGATCCCACTAACATATATGGCGTTGACATTGGTATAATAAAATCATTTCCTGCTTCTGCAGTTGGTGTTCCGTTATTTGTTGCTATAGTCTGATTCGCACACGTACTGTTTCCAGTTGAAACATTATCCCAAATCATTTGTAAACTTTTTTGATGAAAATAAGCATCACTATTTGCTTGTACATTATCCGTAGCACAAATACCAGCATAAGCCATTATCGTAGTACCACTTCCTGGTTCATATGCATTAGTTGCTTCTCTATTACCACCAGCACAATTTCCTTGATTACCATTAAATGTATGTGGACCTCCAAATTGGTGCCCTAATTCATGTGCTACAAAATCAATATCATAAGGATCACCTACTGGAGATGGACCTCCTGTAATACCTCTTGCTTTATTACCTGTACAAGGTGAATTTAACTGTGCTAAACCTCCACCACCAGTACTAAAAGTATGTCCAACGTCGTAATTACCTGAACCAATAGTAGCATCAATCACTGTCTGACTTTCATTAATTAACGACGCAGCAGTATCGTTACTGAAACTATCTGAAGTAATAAAAACGACGCTATCATTGTTCCCCACTAATGTCATTCTAATAGAGAAATCTCTTTCATATACAAAATTATTACGTGTCATGGTAACAACTATTGCTGCCATTACAGCAACTTTTCTTGCCGCAACAGTATCAGCTCCAGTTAACCCCGCAGCTTCCCAATGAAATTGAGAATATTCAATAGTACATGCAATAGCAGTTCTGAAGTTACGAACAAAATTACCTCCTGTATCACGCATTTCATAACTATTCCCAAGGCTTTTCATATCAATTCCTTGATCATCCTCTGTCACACCACACTCCCAAGTTTGATCTAAAGCTGGTAAGTCACGTTTTGCGTAAACTATATAATCATTCCCTGTTTTAGTATAGGGATCAATAAATTGTGCTCCATACTTAGGAGACAACATCATTAAATGTAATCCTTGTGTCGTAACAGAAAAACGAATTAATGTACTTGGACTTTTTACACTATATCCTGAATAGGATTTAAGTTCTGGAAATTTAGCTTCTAACTCAGGAGCCATTATTGAAGCTTCACTAACTCTAAATGATTCAAATGTACCGTCAGCTATTGGAAAATCAATAATTAAATTAGAGATCGATGTCAGATCTCTGTTAGGAGCATTAACTAATTGTGCCTTTAAAGAAGTTACATCTAACTGATAAAACTCAGCCTTCTTCGGCTCTGTTTTCCTAATAGCCCTTTCACTTCTAGAAGCTTTTTCTTTTGTTGTTTTTGTCCACATTGATTTTCCGTTTTGAGCAATACTAGTAGCTGAAAACAAAAAAACTAATGTAAATAAAAAACTTTGTAATGTAGTTTTTTTCATTGTTTGAGAATTTTAAAATTTAATTCGAGGCCTACAATATAACCTTTCCTAATTTAAAAGCAAAATATATCATTACATTTAACCTATTGAATTACTATACTTTAAGACGTAAAAAAAACCGACACATTGAATGTGTCGGTTTTAATATAAATTATTTGTAAATTTTTATTGAATTACTAATTTCTTAGTCACATTTTTATTTCCACTACTAAGGTTCATTAAATAAACACCTGAATCTATCGTACTAAGATCAATTTCTTTAGAAAATACATCCGAGTTATTACTATATAATTTACCATAAATTTTTCTTCCCCTTACATCTAATAACGACATCTGTACTGCTTCATTAGTCTTAAATGAAATAGTAACTTTTCCATTTGATGGATTTGGATACATTTCAAATGAGTCTGAATTGTTTTCAGAAACACTTAATACCGGTGCAGAACATATTTGGATACTATAATTTAAAAACTGTCCACCATCTCCACTAGGGAAACCATCGGTTGCTGTTAATACCCAATTCCCCATAGTTGATTCACCGTCAAAAGCTGACAATGCTGCTTCAGGAATTATTGTTCCTCCTACCGCAGGTGGTGTACCAGGCAATGAAGGTTGACACACTAACGGAATTCCTTCATCATCATAAGTAACTGCTATATCATCAATCCCTAAATCACATTTACTATTTGCTAACAACAATACTTCTGTTCCTGCTGGCGAAGTTAATTTCAATTCCATATCACCAGCCCAAACATGCTGTACATTAATTGTAACATTCAAGTCCGTAATAACTTCATCTAATGTAATATTTCTTGTAGAAGTTATCACATGTGCAGTTGAACCTGTACTAGGTATAGTAATATTATTCTGTGTAGAATTATAGGTTACACAATTTGGTGTTACTGTAGTAAAACTATACGCACCTGAATACGCACCTGTACCACAATTATTTTTAGGAGCTACTCTCCAATAATATTCTGTACTTATTACTAAACCTGATAAGTTATATGAATTCGTAGATGAATTATACGTATTTAACCCTGTAGTAAACCCAGCGTTAGTAGCCACCTGGATATCATAACTTTCAGCATTCACATCAGCAGCCCATGCTAATGATACAACTGTACCAACACCTGTTATCCCGTTTCCTGGGAAAATTAAAGACGATGTAGTAAACGTACTACTATACACTGTAAAGTTAATTACCTCTGTTCTTGTTACAGAAGCAGATGTAGCAGTTATTGTTACTGGATATACTCCTGGAGTAATCGCTGCAGTATTTCCTAATGTCATCACTACTGGTTGTGTAGAGTTTATATTATTTGTTGAGAAATTAACTGTTGATCCAGCAGGATTACCTGTTGCAGAAAATACTGTATTCTCAGAAAACCCAGAAAACACTTCATATGCAACATTAACTACAGGACTTACTCCTGTACAAATTGTCTGATCTTTCTCTACTGCCGGAACAGATAAAGCAAAAGTAGGATTTGTTGGAGCTACTATTGAAAAATTAGTATTTGATAAATCATAAAAAATATTATCTGCAGCTTCTACCATTATTCTAGCATTAGCAGTAATATTATTAGGTACAACTATCGCTTCTGACCCATCGTTAGTTACATCAGAAAGGATTGTTACTGGATAAGTAAACCCACCATCAATAGATAATTTAATATTTACTTTTTGACAATTAATTGTAGCATTGGTTGTTGAACCAACAACCCAAGTTACTGTTTGAGCACTACCAACTTCCCAAGAAACTGCCGTATTAGGAGCAGATACTGTAAACGGGGTTACATTTTTCTGGGAAACAGACATATTATCTATTTTATTCTGACCTCCATTCGCTATATTATCTCTAACAGTCAAACGGAATGTATAATCTCTTGCTGTAGTATTAAGTACCTCCCAATCACCTGGAGTTCCTGCATTACCTAAAGAACCTCCTACAACCATTGGCAAGTTTGGAAAGTACCTTGTTGGTGAAGCAGTTGGATTTAGTGACCTAAATGATGGACCTGTAGTATCTGTTGAACTTGGATGTGTATTTCCAGGCCCTCCAATATCACTTTGTTCCCAACAATATGATATTGCCCCAGCAGCATCTACAGTACCTACACCTGTTAATTTAAAAGGTGTTCCTCTAGGTATATTATAATCAGCACCTGCATTAGCTGTTGGTGTATTTTGACTTAAAGACGCTTCTGTATCACAATTTCTTGATGCAACGTGTGCAGTAACCTGTTCGATAGTAAAAAAATGAAAATATGGATCAGAATGTGGCTGAACATCTGTAGCTCCAGTAATTCCTGCATATCCCATTATCGTAGATCCAGAACCTGGTTCTAAATTTGCTCCAGTACCTTCATTATTATGAGTAAAAGTATGATTCCCACCAAATTGATGCCCAATTTCATGAGCAACAAAATCTACATCAAAATCAACTCCAAACGGAGCAGTAGATTGTGTAAACGCACTTCCTTTTTGTCCATCAACACAAATACAACCAATACAGCCAGCATTACCATTATTCCCTGCTTGATTAAAAATATGTCCTACATCATAATTAGCTTCTCCAATAACCGCTGTTAAATTTGCTTGTAATTCTGCATTTAAATTAGCCCCTGGATAAGGGTCAGTACCAGCATTTAAATATATAATACTATTATTAGTTGGTATTAAAATCATCGTTGTTGCAAAGTCATTTTCAAAAATTCCGTTTACACGCGTCATAGTTGTATTAAATTGAGCTACAACACCTGGAACAGTTCCTCCTCCAGCCCCTGCTCCATACTCACCTGTACAAGATAGCGCTAATCTAAACGTATGAAAAGTTCCTGTATCAGCATCTTTATTTACAGACGACACTTCTTCTTCCATTTTTGTTCCAAATTCCTCTTCAGTATGACAAGCAAAATCTGGTTTTGATGAATTTTTTCTATCAAAAACCCTATATACACTTTCTTGATTTGAACTTAATTCGATAAAAGAAGTTCTTTTATCATTAGCTCTTCTCATACTAGCAATTCCATTTTGTGGAGAAATACTAAATCTAATCGTTGCAGAAGGATCATCAATCCCTTGCCCAGCATACGATCTAATATTTGGATACTGAGCTTGTAGTTCAGGGTGCATCACAGAAGCCTCAACAATCCTAAAAGATTCCATTTCACCATCTGAGTTTGGGAAATCTATAATTATATTTGAATTTTTCACAAGTAAGCTTCCTCTCAAGGGAGCTTTTGCAATTGCCATTTTAAACTTATTTAAATCTAATTTAAATACTTTAAAATCTTTTAAACGAGATGTTTCTTTTTCAACTAACTCATTCTCATTTTTTTCATTTGATGCTTTTTCCCAGTAGGAGTTCTTATTTTGAGAAAATAAAAACATAGTACAAAAGGTCATCAATAAAAGCAATAGCTGCTTTTTTGGGTAAGTTTTCTTCATTTTTGGTTTTTTTTGGTTTTTCAATATACTAATTAATCGGTAAAAAACAACAAAAGCCGATACATTGCTGTATCGGCTTTTGATATAAAAAGATTATTTCTTATTGAATAACTATCTTTTTAACAGCTCTTTTAAAATCACTTTCTACATCTAACATATAAACTCCAGATGCTAATTTACTAAAGTCTAATGTAGTTTTAAATACATCTGAATTATTTGTATGCAACTCAGAATATACATTTCTTCCTCTAATATCAAATAATTTAACTCTTGCATCATCCGTAGTACTTACTGATAAATTAAAAATTCCATCTGATGATGGGTTAGGGTAAAGATTAAATGAATTAAATTGGTTTTCAGCAATTCCTAAAATAGCTTCTTGCTTACCAAAATAATATGTCCCATTAATTCCTGTCGCAAAAGTTGCTTCAATTGTTCTAAAAATTCCAAAGTTACCTAAAGTAGCAGCAACAGACTCTGATGTACTACCATTATCTTTTATAACAGTTAAATCTCCTTCAGCATTACCTGTCTGAGCAGCCCAGTCTTGCAACTCATCTTCATAGAAATAAAATTTAACTGTAGTATTCCCTGCTGCCTGTACTGTTGTTGGCGTAATTGTAACAGTTCTAGCCATTACATAATTAGCTATACCAGCTACCTGATACATTACTGCTGCATTAGCCCCAAAATCAGCTGCTCGTGATACATTTGTACTCACACAACCATAGTTTACTGTATTATTATTTGTTATATCAGCCATTGCATTGTCCGTTGCATTATCACTTGCATATGCAGTACCATTACCAGCTATAAATACTTGATCAGCTGCATTAATAGTTTGCTGTACATCAGCATTCCTAACTGTTGTAATTTTCACATCATCAATACCTATCCAATCTTGATCATTAGAATCATGATGTCTAAAACCTATATATACAGTGTTTGCACCTGCCCCATTAGCTATCGAAGATAAATCTAATGTTCTTGTATATACAGTTCCAGCGTCTGCTGGATCGTTATATGTTTCATTAAAATTAACTGGAGAAGCTTGCAATGTAGCAACATTACTACTTGTTGCTACATATACTGAATATTGCTCTTGATCCCAAGCTGCAGCTGCGCAAGCTACTTTCCAACTCAATTCAACACTTACAGCTCCTGCAGAACCACTTAAATCAATTACTGGAGTAACAGCCCAGTTATTAGGACTAATAGCTCCAACTCCTCCTCCAATCCATGACCTAGAAATCATTGAAACAGAACTAACAGCAGTACCTCCAGCATCAGTTACTTCAAATTGATCTCCCCAATTTCTACCATCTGGAGCTTGAGCCGTATCTAAATCTGACAAAGTCCAATCTGAAATATCTTGATCATTAAAATCTTCATTATAGTTTTCTGTATTACTCGATAAACTTCTTACAATGTCATCATCAGTAATTGTAATTGTAATTTGTTTTGCCAAAACTGCAGCTATAGAATTTCCTCCAGTAGCGACATTTAAATCTAACACAATTGTTTCATCACCTTCAACAAAACCATCTTCAAATACTCTAACAGTAAAATTTTGTTTAGTAGTTGAACCAGCTGCAAAACTTAAACTAGGAGTTTGTATTGCATAATCTACATTATTCGTTGCTGTCCCTGAATTACTAAAAGTAACTGTTTCAGCTCCTGTAGATATTTTAGATTTCCCAATTTGAAAAGTAACATCCTGAAAACCACAAGCTGAACCCTCTACAACAGAAGATATTGCAGTACAAGCATCAAAGAAAAGAACTGGATTTGCTGGGTTATCAACAGTTGATGCACCTAACGTATTTCTTCTTGGTGAAAGCGACAAAACAGTTTGCATCCTAGCTTTTTGACCAGCTGTAAACTCATTCATACATGAATCATCTGAATAATCCATATAATTTTCTATTTCCCTAACATTTCCACATTGAGTAGGAGCTATACAACCACCAGTACCATTTCCTGCATAATATTGATCATCACAATTAAGCGTATCTGTTACAAAATCGTCAACAGAACAATTACCATCACCCCATAAATGGCGTAACCCTAACCAGTGACCAACTTCATGCGTTAAAGTTCTCCCTGCTGGATAATTTCCTCCTGCTGGATTTGGCATAGCAATAGAACCTACCGTTGCCGAACCAATAACAACTCCATCAGTATTAGCGTTTCCACCACTTGCGTTTAACCCACCTAAACCAGAACTATCCGGAAACTGAGCCCAACCTAATAAACCACCAGATAAATTTGCAACCCAAATATTCATATAGTTATTTGGATCCCATGATGTTGCTGGCTTAAGAGTACCATCTACGTAAGTATCAGTAAAAGGCCCTCCTCCATAAGCAGAAACTCTATTAATTCCTGGCTCATGTAAAATATTTCCTGAAGGGTCAACTTGAGCAAAAGCAAATCTTACCTCTGTATCAGCTGAATCAGGATCTGAACTACCAGCTAAATCAGCATAATCAATATTTAATTGATCTAATTGCGCTTGAATTAAAGCAGGCGAAACATTATCCGTACCTGCACAATCAGAAAATACGTGAAAGATAATTGGTATTGTAGTAATTGCCATTTTCCCACTAACACTTCTTTGTTTATACTCTGTAATCTTAGGAGCTATCCAATTTTCAAATTGCTGATTGTTTAATCTATTTGGATTTAGTTTACGTAACTTATTTTCATACTCTACACTTGCACAACGAACAATCCCAGTTTCGTTAAAATGTTGCTGATTTCCATCTGTTAACTCAAAAGAAGTTCCTTTCTTAATTTGCCTTGCTTGTTGGGAGAAACCTGAGAAACAGGCTCCTACAAGAGCAAATGATAAAAGACTTTTAAATGTAATTTTTTTCATAGTATTTGGTTTGTTTATAAAATTGAACGCATGAATATACCAACAAAATATGAGACCGCATCTTATAAATAAACAACTTTCTATAAAACATAATAAAAATCGATAAAAAGCAAAAAAAACCGACACATCACTGTGTCGGTTTTTATATTAATAAGCTAATTCTTATTGAATAACAATTTTTTTGACTGCTCGTTTAGCACCACTTTCTATATCCAACACATACACTCCTGAAGCTAATAAACTAAAATCCAATGTAGTATTAAACACATCTGAATTATTAGTATGCAACTTAGAATATACGTTTCTTCCTCTAATATCAAATAATTTAACTCTTGCATCATCTGCAGTACTTACTGATAAATTAAAAATTCCATTTAATGATGGGTTAGGATATACACTTAATATATTAAAGTGACTTTCAGTAACCCCTAAAACAGATTCCATTTTACCAAAATAGTATGTCCCATTAATTCCTGATGCAAAATTTCCGGACAAAGTTACATCACTACCAAATGCTCCAATAGTAGCAGCTATAGTTTCAGATGAACCATTATCCTTAATAATTGCCAATGTATTTCTATTATTTCCAGTTGTTGTTTCCCATTCAAGAATTTCTGCTTCCGTAAAATAAAATTTCAATGTAGCATTACCGCCAGCTTGAATTGTACCTGGAGTAATTGTAAATGATTTCCCCATAACAAAATTAGCCGCACCAGCTACTTGATAAAAAACAGAAGAACCAGTAGCTCTAGATACCGAAGTGCTTACACAACCATAGTCTACTCCACTTGTATTTGTTATATCTGTCATTACATTTCCATCAGCTGCATTTGCTGTATAAATAGTCCCTGAACTGCTTAATGAATTTAAATCTGGAGCTCCTGAATTTAAAGTTGTTTGAATATTTTTTGATACAGTTGCAGTAATCAAAACGCTATCTAAAATAATTATCGTATTCCCTACTTTATCATGATGTCTAAATACAAAAGAACCTGTTTGACCAGCAAGTGCAGCAACATTTATTGTTCTAGTTTCAGTTGCACTTCCAACTGAAGTTCTACTTTCTAAAAGTGTTCCTGCCAAAACCTCTGCAGCTGTTCCTGTATTTGGTGAGAAATATACACTGTAATTATCACCTGAAGCAGCATTAGTACCAACTTCGAACTTAAACTCAGTATTAGTTGCATCAGCAGGGATTGTTACCGCAGGTAAAATTAAGTAGTTATTAGGATCATAATTCGTTGCTGGATCCCCAAATGTAGCTTCATTAATTACAGATACGATAGATCTTCCTACAGTTCCACTATATTGACTTGTTAGAAAAGTAAATGTTTGTCCATCTCCATCTGCATCGATAACACCCAATCCGACAGCTGATTCAAAATCAAAGTTTTGCAATACAGTACTTTGAGTACTAATAGAAACCGCATCATTATCTATAATAGTAATTGTCTGTTGCATTGTATTTTCAGTAGTAACTACAGCATTTCCACCTCCATTAGCAACATTAATATTTAAGATTAAAGTTTCTGAACCTTCAACAAAACCATCGTTCACTACTCTAATAGTAATCGTTTTATCGGCAGTTTGCCCCGCTGGAAAAGTCACAGTATTACCTCCTAAAAACTGATAATCATCAGCATTAGCTGTACCAGAAGTAGTAACCGTTGCTGTTGCTGTTGCTGATGGTGCTTTACCTATTTTTAAAGTAACAGTAACATCAGTAAAATTACAATCAGTACCTTCTGTTACATTTTGTGTTAACGCACTATAACTAACATATGGCGTTGGTGCTTGACACCTAGTTGATGTTGCTAAAGAAGCTCTCCTTGGAGAATTTTCCATTACAGCAATCATTCTAGTTAACTGATTTGGAGTAAAAGTATCCATACAAGTATCATTACTATAATCCATATAATTTTGGACTTGATCAGTAGTTCCACAAGAAACATGCGTTGTTAAACACCCTCCATTTGAAGCATCTGAATTTGGCGTATCTGCGCAAAAATCATCTACATTACATCCTAACTCACCTATATTAGTATTTGGGTCTCCCCAAATATGTCTTAAACCAATCCAGTGCCCAACTTCATGCGTCATCGTACGACCTTTATCATATGGCGCAGATAAATTATAAGAAGCATCAGCTCCATCAGAAGTACCAAAAAACTGATACCCAGAGACCACTCCGTCAGTATTAGCTGAACCACCACTTGTGTTCAACCCACTTAAACCTGAATTACTAGGAAACTGAGCGTAACCTAAAATCCCCTGCATACCACCTTGGTTTGCAGCAAGACCTCCAAATTTAATAGACCACATATTCATATATTTTGTAGGATCCCATTGCGTATTAGCTTTCATTGTCTCAATATCCGCTCTAGTTTCCCAATCATCAGCAACACCAGCTGTCGTGTTATTTGGCGGAGTAATATTAACCCTGTTTATACCATTAGTAAGTGTTGCCGTTGGGCTTGTTTGAGCCATACAGAAACTAACCTGAGTATTAACAGCTAATCCGGTTGTATTAGCCCCTCCTGGAGTTCCTACTAAACGCTGAAAATCTTCATTCAATACTCTAATTTGAGATAACACTTGGGCATCTGAAATATTTTCACCACTATTGTTTACAGTTGTATTTACAGGATCTCCATTATGGATAACATGCACAACAACAGGTATTTGATAAGGGGCAACTGCTTTACCAGATAACTGATCAGCTTTTATCTTATCTACTAATGGAGCTATCCATTGTTCAAAATCTTGGGTTTTATAACGACCTCCATTTTTTTGTTGTAATGCCAATTCATTTTCTGTAGAATAACAACGAACTACATCATATTCCTCTAAATAACGTTGATTATCTTCAGTTAATTGAATAAGGGAATCATCGATGATCTTACTTGATTTTAATAAAGTTTTTTGCTGTGCATTCACAGAAAAAACTCCAGCTAAAGCAATAATTGCAGTAGCTACTTTTAAAGTAGTTTTCTTCATTTTTTTGGGTATAAAATTAATTTGAGATTCCGAATATAGTATTTCTTCGATTAAAAGCAAAAAAAAACGATACATTTAACCTATTGGATTAGTAGGTTTTAACAAAAAAAGCCGACACATAACTGTGCCGGCTTTTAATATAAAAGGTTATTTCTTATTGAATAACAATCTTTTTTACAGCTCTTTTAAAATCACTTTCTACATCTAACATGTAAACTCCTGATGCTAATTTGCTAAAATCTAATGTAGTTTTAAATACATTTGAATTATTTGTATGCAACTCAGAATATACATTTCTTCCTCTAATATCAAATAACTTAACTCTTGCATCATCCGTAGTACTTACTGATAAATTAAAAATTCCGTCTGATGATGGGTTAGGGTAAAGATTAAATAAATTAAATTGGTTTTCAGCAACTCCTAAAACAGCTTCTTGCTTACCAAAATAATATGTCCCATTAATTCCTGATGCAAAAGTTCCAGACAAAGTTACATCACTACCAAAAGCTCCAATAGCCGCAGCTACAGTTTCAGATGAGCCATTATCTTTTATGATTGCCAATTCATTTCTACTATTTCCTGTTGTTGTTTCCCATTCAAGAATTTCTGCTTCCGTAAAATAAAATTTCAATATAGCATTACCACCAGCTTGAATTGTACCTGGAGCAATAGCATACGTTTTCCCCATAACATAATTAACATTTCCAGCAACTTGATACATTACTGAAGTACCTGAAGCTCTAGACACATTAGCGTCAACACAACCATAATTAACATTGTTATTATTTGTTATATCAAGTACATAATTACTACCATTATTTACAAATACAGATCCGCTAGCCATAACATTACTTTGTTGAGCAGTATGAACAACTATTTCCGGCTGTAAGTCTACGTTAGTTGTAACTGATATATCATCTAACATAAAAACATATGAATCAGTTGAAACATCATGAAATGCTATATATATATTACCACCATCATAAGCAGACAAATCATATGTATATTCAGTCCAGCTGTCTGGTGCCAACTGAGGAGTAGCTGCAGCATGTGAAGATGGCTGTATCGTTGTAAAACTTGCTAAGTTAGCATTCGTATTTGACACTTTAACATTAAAACGTTCTAGTCCAAAATCTGCAGTTTGAGATTTTGCCCAAAATTTTAATTGTGAACCAGTACCATTGTTTAGTGTTATTTGTGGAGTTATAACATGATCATTATTTCCTGGGTTAGCTGAAAAACATGCATAATATTTATCTCCTCCATGAGCATCCCAAGTAGCATTTAATGTACCTCCTGTAACCTGAGAAGGATTGAATACTATAAAAGTTCCTACAGCACCTTCATTAGGAAAATCGATAGGTGCACCGATAGTATAAGGAGCTAAACCATCTCCATCATTCATAGTCCAACCTCCTATATTCCCTATTTCAAAATCTGTATGACTTTCAAAATCTTCAACAAAAACCTCTGTAAGTCCACCCGTTGACCTAGGTGCATCATCATTAATAATAGAAATTGTTATTTGATTAGCTATATTAGTTGTAGAAGAATTCCCTGAAGTCGACACATTTAAATCTAGTATAATAGTTTCATCTGCTTCTACAAAGCCATCATTAAAAACTCTTACAACCATATTTTGCTTTGCTGTAGAGCTAGCAGCAAACGTAAGAGATGGTGTTTGAATAATATAATCTACATTATCCGTAGCAGTACCAGATCTACTAACAGTGACTGTTTCTGAACCAGAAGATGTTTTAGATTTACCTACAGCTATAGAAACATCTTGATATGAACAAGCAGAACCTTCAGTCACATTAATTGATTGTATACATTTATCAAAATACACAACTGGTCCAACTGGATTATCTACTGTTGATGCACCTAAAGTATTTCTTCTAGGTGACATACTTAAAACTGTTTGCATTCTTACTTTTTGATCTGTAGTAAATGTATTCATGGCTATATCATCTGTATAATCCATATAATTTGAAATCATTCTCAAATTACCACATTCTGTTGGTGCAGGTCCAGAACCATAATATTGTCCATCACAATTTGGTGTATCCGCACAAAAATCATCAATAGCACAACCTCCGTCTCCCCATAAATGACGTAATCCTAACCAGTGTCCTACTTCATGAGTTAATGTTCTTCCCGCATTATATATAGGTTCATTTGGATTTGGATTAGCTAATGATCCAGTTGATGAAGTTCTAACTACTACTCCATCAGTATTAGCTGGCCCTCCATTTACATCCAATCCTCCTAAACTTGAATTATTAGGAAATTGAGCCCAACCTAAAAGGGTAATATCTGTAGACCATATATTCATATACCTATCAGGATCCCAACTAGTAGCTGATTTTAAAGTATTATTAACATAATCTCTTGAAAATGGTCCAGCACCAAAACTAGAAACCCTGTTGATACCAGATTCTGGCAATATATTTCCAGCTGGATCTACTTGTGCAAAAGAAAATTGTATCTCTGAATCGGCAGCAACTCCTTCTGTACTATTAGACATGTTTGAAAAATCTAAATTCAATTGAGCTAATTGCGCTTGAATTAAAGCTACAGATATATTATCTGCTCCAGCACAATCAGTAAAAACATGAAAAATAACAGGTATCGTTGTTACTGCCATTTTTTCAGTAGCTTGACGTTTTTTAAACGCTACAATTTTAGGAGCCAACCATTGCTCAAATTTTTCATCGGTTAATCTATTAGGATACTTTTCCTGTAACTCTTTCTCATATTCAACTGTTGAACAACGTGAAAATTCACTTACGTTTTTGGTTTCATTTGGAGCCGTTTTATCTTGGGAAAAAACGCTTAAACCAAAAGCTAACATTGCGGACAATATTATTTTCTTTTTAGTAATTTCAATCATAATATAAATAGGTTTATTATTCGATATAAAACTATAGAAGATTTTACATTTATAACAAACTAATAATATCTGATACTACTATTAAATTATCTTATTGATGGATTTTCAATTCATTATGAATTTTTACTCAATTAAAAAGCCGATACATTAATGCATCGGCTTTTTAAAAATTAATTTAAGATTTATCCTATCCTCCGAAATCATCAAAACGGATATTCTCATCATCAAGACCAAAGTCTTCACCCATTTTCTGAACAGCATTGTTCATCAATGGTGGTCCACAGAAATATAATTCTAAATCTTCTGGAGATTCATGCTTAGATAAATACTCATCTATTACAACTTGATGAATAAACCCAGTGAACCCATCACCATTTTCATCTTCAACATCTTTTTTAATCTTCCAGTTATCTGCTTCAGTTGGATCAGATAATGCAATAAAGAACTTGAAATTTGGGAAATCTTTTTCTAAATCTCTAAAGTAATGGATGTAGAATAATTCTGCTTTAGAACGTCCTCCATACCAATACGTTACTTTACGACCAGTTTTTAAGGTTCTGAATAATTCATATAAGTGAGAACGCATTGGCGCCATACCAGCTCCACCACCTACATAAAGCATTTCTGCCTCAGACTCATTAATAAAGAATTCACCATATGGTCCAGAAATTGTACACTTATCACCTACTTTAAGGTTAAATATGTAAGATGATGCTACACCTGGATTTACATCCATCCATCCACCTTTTTCTCGGTCGAATGGTGGTGTTGCTACACGTACATTTAGCATAATTTTTCTTCCTTCAGCAGGATAAGAAGCCATAGAGTACGCACGTTCAACCAATTCGTTATTTTTCATAACTAAAGGCCATAAACCAAACTTCTCCCAATCAGCCTTAAACTTATCTGGTTCACCTGGGTGATCTTGAGGATGTGCAGAAACATCCATATCTGAGAACTTTACTTCACATTCTGGAATTTCAATTTGAATATATCCTCCAGCTTTATACCCCATATCTTCTGGGATCTCCACTACGAATTCTTTAATAAAAGTTGCTACGTTATAGTTAGAAACTACAGTTGCTTCCCATTTCTTGATTCCAAAAACTTCTTCTGGAATAGAAATATTCATGTCTTGTTTTACTTTTACCTGACAAGATAAACGTGCTCCAGCTTTTAATTCTTTACGAGTAAAGTGAGGTACTTCTGTAGGTAATGCTTCACCACCACCATCATGTACGTGACACTCACATTGGATACAAGTTCCACCTCCACCACAAGCTGATGGTAAAAATATTTTCTCTGCTCCTAAAGTAGATAATAGCGTGCTTCCTGAAGCAACTTCAATTTCCTTCTCTCCGTTAATAGTAATTTTAACGCTTCCTGATGGCAATAATTTATCTTTTGCAAAGATCAAAATTAAAACCAACGACAATACCAAAATAAACAAGGCTACTACTGTAATAGCTATTGCTCCTCCTGTTGATGCTAAATATATCATAATTAGTTTACAGATTTTGTGTTTGTATTAACCGCTAACGTTTCTGTTTTTTCAATAGTAACGACAGCAGTTTTCTTTTCTTCTTTTTTAGCTTCACCGTCACCACCAGTCAACATTCCTCCAAAACTATTGAAACCAATAGCCATAAGACCTGTAATGATGAATGTAATACCTAAACCTCTTAAGGCAGGCGGCACATTTGAATAACGTATCTTTTCACGAATAGCTGCAATTGCTAAAATTGCTAAGAACCAACCAATTCCTGACCCAACACCATAAGTAGTTGCTAAACCTATAGTAGCAAATTCTTTTTGTTGCATAAATAACGACCCTCCTAAAATAGCACAGTTTACTGCGATAAGTGGCAAGAAAATACCTAATGAATTGTATAGTGATGGAGAAAATTTTTCTACAATAATCTCTACCAACTGTACCATTGTAGCAATGGTTGCAATAAACAAGATAAATGTCAAGAAACTTAAATCATACTCTGCATATTCTGGTCCTAACCAAGCTAAAGCTCCATCTTGTAATAAATACTGATCTAACAACCAGTTTAAAGGCATTGTAATTGCCAATACGAAAATAACTGCCGCTCCAAGACCTACTGCTGTA
>Ga0105354_1000321_pt1 | contig 29767 bp, 29 predicted proteins | sample GOMGulsemesocosm_FD_83658 | JGI IMG/M metagenome (GOLD analysis project Ga0105354, IMG submission 83658) | Methane-oxidizing microbial communities from mesocosms in the Gulf of Mexico - GOM9B Gulf of Mexico | ecosystem: Environmental > Aquatic > Marine > Cold seeps | place: USA: Gulf of America...
CATTGTTCTTTATAGCTTGTGGGACTTCGCGAAATACAGCAACAATGATTGTGGCCTCAAAACAAGGAAATTGCCAAGGAGAAATTATACAAAAATGTTATTTGATAAAAACTCAAGAGCATCAAAAATGGGAGTTTTTCTATGATGAAATTCAAGGATTTGACTATAAAGAAGGATATGAATACAAAATTAAAGTTGCTATTAAAAAAAATGAAAAACTACCTCAAGAAACCTCAGATATGCAATATAAATTACTGAAAATAATTAGCAAAAAACCTATGTCAAAAGGACTTTCTTTATACAATACCTGGATACTGTCAACATTTGGTGACGAGTCTAACATGAATAGTTCAATAAACAAAAATTCATACATCACTTTGATTGAAGAAAGTAATAGGTTTAATGGTAATGGTGGTTGTAATAGGATTTCTGGAAAAGTTTCTATAGCAGAAAACAAAATAGATTTTAAAAATATAATGTCTACTAAAATGGCTTGTGAAAATTTAAAGCAGGAAACAACGTTTGTTAATGCTTTGGAAAGAGTGACAGATTTTAAAATAGTTGGTTGTGAACTTTTTCTTTATGAAAAAGGGAAAAAGGTTCTGGTTTTAGAAAACTGTAGATAACAGAAAAACAATACAGGGTTTTTAAGGATCCTAATTGAAACGTATTGTAAAAAATGCTCCGATGAAACTAAAAAAAGTTGTTTAAATTCTTAAAAGGGCAAGAAAAGGAATTGTATATTAAAAGATCATATATTTAACGTATGGAACAAGCAAATAGCTTTGAAGAGTTCGAACAAGAAATAAAAAAAACTAACGTTAAAAGCTGGATTGGAGAAATAATATTAACTATTGCTTTAATACTCCTTTCAATGCTTAGTCTTATGGGTATAGTGGGGACATCTGCTATCACTATAATTGTAGCTGGCATCCTTTCGTCGATATATTTTTATTTCTCCTTCGCAATGTTTAATAATATTAGCCTAAAGAATATATTTAAAAAGTCTAGTTACAAAGGAATTAAATCAGTTCGAATTATAGGCGCTATTGCTGTAGGTATACAGCTTTCTATCATTGTATTGGCTTTATTGTTTAAACTTATGATGTGGCCAGGTGATAAAGCTATGGCGGTTATAGGAGGAATAGGCTTGGTAATCATTCTTTTAATAAGTTTAATAAAGTATACTAAGAATAAATCTGATTTTTATTTTAATATTTTAAAAAGGATTGTACCGTATTTAATTGTTGTTATAGGTTTGATTTATACACCGCGATATGCTGTTTTAGAGTATAAAAACAAAGGATATAATAACTACATTGAAGCTGTCAAAGCTGCTGATGAAAACCCAGAAAATAAGGCTCTTCAGCAAAGAGTTAGAGAAGAGAAAGATAAAATGTATGAAGAAGAATCTCAATAAATAGCAAGCCACTACGAAGTACAAAACATGTATATGTAATATGTTCAAGCCTTAACGACTATGAAAAAAGGGTCAGGATTTAAAAATCCTAACCCTTTTACTATTTACTTACAGCACCTTAACGTAATAATATTTTAGTTAGTTTTTAACTTTTAATAATTTCTCTACTAAAGGTTTAAGTCTTTCAATTTTCTTTTATTAATCCTATATTTTATCTGAAAATAGTATAGAGTTTTTATCCTTTTAAATAAACGCCCGATGTTTTAAGCGTATATTTTTGCTATAGGTATCTTTTCTATTCTTCATACTACCAGTTCTATTTAATAACCTTATCATTCATGATGAGGATTAATTTTTAATTAAAAAATTTCACCATAAATGGTATATTTTGCCTTTTTACATCCATTTGGACGTAATGCTGCATATGCATCAGACTTATGGATTTTAACGGAAGTAATTTTTACTTTGACTCCCATAGGAAATGTTATCTCATCTTCACCTTTATAACCTTCACCTACTATCTCCATAAAATCAAAGCCATGATGGTTTTGACCTATTTTCAACATCCAAATAACATCATTTTTTACAGCATATTGGTTTTCATTAGCTTTATCGCCTTTATTTGTAGAAGCTATTCCAAGAAATTTAGCGTTCCAATTGACAGTTGTCGTTGTTCCATCGTTCAGTTTATTCAAATCCTCGTACAATCCCATCGCTTTTATAACACCTTCTGAATCTCCTCTATTTACAGATAATCCTTCTAGCTTTTTGTCACCGAAACCTAAATCTTGAAACCCCTGAATAATAGGTAACGATTGTTCAAGATAATTTTCCCAAGAATCCTCTAATTCATCGAGAAGTAAGCTTAATCTTGTTATAGCCTCGTAAGTGACTTTAAAATCTGAAAGAATATATTTATAGTTTGGTAAACTGTAGATATTCCATCCTTTATCTGTACACTTCTCTATTAGATTATATTTTGTTAGTGTGGAAATAACAGCATTTCGTGCTTTGTAGTTTCCAACGGTGTGAACGGACGCAGCTCGTGCTGCTTCTTTTTTACTCATAATATTTTAATATTTAGTTGATTTTAATTTATTTTTTTTATGTCTAATAACGGTTGTATAACCCCTGTTTAATGAGGTTTATATTCTGTTATAAGTCGTTACATGCAGACTTTAGGCCCTTATCTTCCATAGCTCTATTACTATTATACATTACTGGTGCCTTTATAAAAAACACTTGGCTCTGCACCTGACTTCGATGCAGAGAATTTGTCATTATAAGCGTTTGGGTACTTAATTATTTTTATGAATATGTTTTTACTTGAATTTGATTTTCCTACCACTACCAAAAAGATCAAACAACACTTTGGATTAAAAAATAGCAGGCATGATTAAAGCTGTCTTTAATCAAGTTTTTTAATCTTACTTAGGTCAACTTAGCTACCAAGCTCACTAAAAAGGCTACACCTTTATTTACTGTTGAGATTGCAAGAGCTTTTTCACTGTTGGATTTAGTAGCATCTTCGATTTCCTTTAGAACTTTAGACGCATTTTCTCTGCTAATTAAACTTTGTTTTAAAAAATCTTCTACTTCTGATAAGTTTATCTTAGCAAGAGCTTCTAATTGTTTTTTTAAATCTGTTTGGGTTTCCGAAGACGCCTTTTCTGCTAAATCTTCCCAATTCCTTTCGACCATAAATATTTTATACTTAAATTTATTTTACTTTTTAATTTCAGACATTCCATTAAAATTGTCTTCTACTTTTAATAAAAGAGTATTAATCTTATCTTCAACTTTTTGAACATCTATAGCATCTCCTGTCAAATTACGAATGGAAGCGATAGCATTTTTTTTTGCTGTTTCCACTTTTACAGCAGCATTGATTAAATTTTGTAAAGCAACAGTTGCTTTACTATAATTTGAATAATTACTATTTAGTTCAAAAATCAACTGTTCTCGCCGTTCATTTAGTACGCGTTGTAATGAATCTTTTTTACGATTAATTACTGGAATTATACTTTCCATTATCTGTGGTAGTTCATTTTTATAATCTACATTCTCTGGAAAAAGTTTTCTATAATTATCAATTACGCGAGGGGTGTATATGTTAGTAATAAAAGAATTTACAGAATCACTACGATCTTCATAGAGCCTATTAATAAGCTTAATATTTAATTCATGCATGTGCTCAGCTTCTTTTATTATCTCTTCTGTTAATACTACGGCAGAATTAGGAATAGAAGCACATGACAAGCATAAAACTGCTATTCCTAAAAGGATTATAGATGTTTGAATTTTCTTCATTTTTTAATGTATAAATAAACGGTTAGATTGAAAATAAGCATTATTGAAGATTCGCTTTAGATTCTGAGTTAAACCAGAAATTTAAAATTTGACTAACTGCTCCTGTTAGTACTCCTAAAAGTATTTTTACCTCACCCATTAGAGAATTGTCCCCTTTTACTAGGTTTAGAGTATCACTCAATTCCACTACAAGTATCATTATTAATAAAGTTAGATACCCTAGTAAAAACAAAAGACTAAATATGAATTGTATTTTTTCTCTATTCATAATTAATAATATTTTGCATTAAGCATTATTTATTACCTCCTAAAAGTTTCTCATTCGCTTTAATTAAGTTTAAAGATTTCTCGATTTCTAATTTAGTTGGAGCAATAATTTTCTGGCTAGAGCTTCTCATAGTTGATTGTTTTTGCTGACGTTCTTTAAATGTTTTGTATATTTTGTCTATTTCGTCAAGCTGTGTCGCTATTTCATCTGATGTAAAACCTGTTGCTGTTTCATATAAAGCGTTTTGATATATTTGAATAAAAGTATTATAGTCTAGAACTGAAGCGTCAATTGTTGATTTACACATTACAAATGCACTAATTTGTTCTGCTGACTCCGAGATACTTTTTATATTAGTATATCGTTTCCAAGCGAACATATCTAAACGGACTAATGCACGTCCCTCCGCAAATACAGATACTACACGTGTTTCATTTTCACCTCCTTCTTTACTTGCAAATAACGTTTGTATCCCCTTCGTTAGTAAAGCCCCAACACCAGCCATAATGTTTTCATTTCCTCCTTTAACAAAACTTCCTATAGCATCAGTTACTGTTGAAACAATAGCATCTGCACTTGAGCTACCGTATGCGTGGGTTTGACGCATAAAATCTATAATAAAACTAACAGGAATATCTTTACTATTTCCAGCTCCAGCATTTGCTAAATCATCCCTAAGAGCTAACTCAAAATAATCTGCTTTAGCATTTGCTAAAGCTGACATATTATCTAACTGTACTTCCATTTCTTGCTTTGCTTCTTCCGTTCCATCGAACGACTTAATAGCACTTATAATTGCACCCATAAATTATTGTTTTTTTAAAATTGTGATTGCAAATCTATACCCTTTAAAGGGCACTTACTTGTGATAAATATCACCGCTTTTCTAGCAGTAATTTTGTACATAAACTCAAAAAAAAACATAATATATTGAGGGAAAAACACTTAAAAAACGAAGCAGTAAACTATATTTTTAAAAAAGTGAATAATTTCCTGTAAAAATTAAATATTGATAAACTATTTAGATCTTTTTAGGGGTAAATAATACCAATTAAATTTCAAGGTGCTCATACGTAAATTGAATTATTTTAGATTTAGTTGAGTTTAAAAATATAAGCATATACTTAGTTATGGTTATATTTTACAGGATGTTACCTTGTAACTTAGTGGAAATATCCCCTTGAAATACATATAACAGGTAACCTCGTACACTGTAGTCTGTAATGAGCGGAGACGAAATATAAAAAAGGCAATCATAACTGATTCCCTTTTTTATGCTTTAAAGCAATGAATCATTGAAAAATTTCTTTTTACGACTCATGAATGTGTACTACAGGCCAGTTAATTCAATAAAAATGATCGAACAACAAAACCTTACTTTTTAGTTACTTTTATGGTATATGTAGCAACAATATCATTCTTAATTTTTAAATGTATATCATAAATACCTTTCTGTTTAAATGCATAATTAAAACAGGTTAATTCATTTTTGTTTTTGATATTATAAATATCAATTACCTTTTCTTTAGCTCCTATATAATAGACAAGAGAAATTTCTTTACTCGTTATTTTTTTTGCTGATTTAAAACTAAAACTAATTTCTTCGTTCTTTTTTACCAATATGTTCATCATTGAAGGAGTAAGAGGTGTTATTTGGTGTTTAAAAACTTCCCCATACACTAATGGTCCGCTTACAAATTTTAAAGCTGTTAGAGTATTATTTAGTAACCATTTTTGTTGTAATGGATAATGATTTTTACCAAATAACACAGGATTTGCTAAAAAATAACCATCATTATAGTCCCTTATAAAAGTATTCATTTCATCCATGTAGCCACTTGACCAAGTAGCATCACATAAATACCATTTATTGTTTATTTTTATACTATTCCATGAATGGTTTGCCAACTCAAGTTTATCTACATTAGAGTTGATAGCTCTTCCATATCCATCAACTATTTCACATTCAATATTGGCCAAATAACATAATTCCTTAATTAAATATGCATAGCCTGTACACATGGTTTTTTTATATTTTAATAACTTTTTAAAGGCAATTTTTTTATATTGTTTATTCCATCTTAAAAGAGAAATACTATCATTTACTAACTTCTTTCGCTTTCTTTCAATTTTACTGTGCTGTATATTATCTCCTTTAATATTAGTACAAACCCAAGTATATATGGCTCTGAATTTTTCAACTTGCGTTGGTAGTTTATGGGTGAGTTTATAAGTCAACAATGGAAGATTATCTAAGTTAGAACCTTCATTTAGTTTTGCTAAATTATCTGCTCTAGTAAAACTAATATTATTAAAATCTGAAACTTGTGCATGCAAAAAGTTTTTAAAAAAGAGAATTAATAATATAATGAGTTTAATTTTCATAAAATATTTTTAATTAATCTCTTTTTGATTTGTAAATTTTCTTCACAGCTACTTTTCCCATAAGCATACAAGAATCCATTTTTAAATTTACTTTTAACGTGACATCTAGAGTAGATTTTTCATTGGTAATTACTACTTTTTTAGAGTTCATTCCAACATAGCTAAATACTAATACATCCCCTTTCTTAAGTTTTTCAGGGAACTCAAAATTTCCATCAAAATCGGTTGATGTACCAACGGTTGTTCCTTCTAAAAGGATATTAACTCCAGGTAAAGGCATTTTATCTTCAGTTACGGTTCCTTTTACATCAATATTTTTTTTATTGATTATACTTTGAAATTTTGAAGCTTTTTTTTCTAATGTTTTTGTTTGATTGTTTATGTCCTGAGCATGAACATTACCAAAATAAAAAAGAGATAAAAAGGCCAATCCTAATCCACTTAAGAAACTAATTTTTTTCTTTTTTGATAAGCTTTCTTCATTAATATTTAATTGATTACTTTCAAATATGCCACATATATCTTGAGTTTTTTTAGTTTGAAAATAGTGAGTGATTTCTTGAGCACTCATTTTGGTAAAATCAAAAACCTCTTTTTCACAAGATTGGCAAAATCCTCCATTTTTGGTTGCAGTAAATTCATTAAAATTTTCAGTACATGGTGTTTTAATATTTAAGCTAATTTGATTGTCCATAGTGATAAGTTTTTTAACGTTCATACTTCAAAATTAAGCCTTGAGTGGCGCCTGCAAAAGGTATAATTAGGGAAGCCTTCTTTTCAATTAGTAAAGTATGCCGCTTATGGAGTAAACTAGTTAATGGAGGTATTAATTGATACTGCAACAAGTACTAAACAACAAATTAAGACAACCCTAGTCGACTGCTTTTCCTATGTTAAATGAAAACATTTGATGAAAATTATAACCTATTAGGATGGGGCTGAATGGTTTGTATAATGTTAAGAATAGATTGGCGCAATTAATATGAATACATCAAGAGTAGTTGACTAAATAATATTCAATGTAAAACTTGCTGTATTCATCTCTCATAGTTTTATTAATGGCTTATAATTACAACCATAACCCAAATCACTAATATGTAATTATTTTAATATTTTTTTGGGGTAACAAATTGGATGAATTTAGAACATGTAGATGTATGACTACATCATATCAGTAGTAAGGTTTATTAAGAATTTTAATCATTTAAAAGGTAACGTAATTGACTATTACTATCTATTCAAACTAACCAACATATGAGTAACAAAACTTTAATACAAAAACTAATACTGGAAATTCTAGCATCAGATAATATTGATGATAAAAGAGCTAAACGCAATCAAATAGTTGCGCTATTTAAAAAATCAAAATTGGTAAATTATACACCAGTAGCAATTAGGTTGAACACTTCGTTAAAACTTAAAGAAACAATTGATAACTATATCACTCATGACAATACGGCTAGTAGAGAAGCTTTAAAAAAAATGTCTTCGCTTGTCAATCAGTTATTATGTGATGTCGTAAGGAATACCGGATAAACTCTACCCACTGACAAACGGTCCTGAATCATGGGTTTATTATATAAAATACGTGCCAGACGAGCATCATTTAAAACCAAAATAGAGAGTGATCATCGCTAATTATCAATAGCATCACCATTATTAATAATTTGCGATGGTTTTTTGATATAATAAGGCAATGGGCTATGAACGAATATTTTTAGTTTTTAACTTCAACAACCATGTATACAGAAGCTGCTATATTATGAGGTACACTAACTCCAACTGCTGTCCTAGTATGCTTCCCAATTTCTCCAAAAACTTCCACCATAAAATCTGAAGCACCATTCATCGCGTCTGCTTGCTCTGTGTTTTCTGAAGTAGAATTAACCAAACCATGAACAGCAACAATACTACTTATTTTATCAAGAGGGCAAACAGTTTTAATCGCAGCTAAACACCCAATAGCACATAATTTAGTAGCATTTTTACTTTCTTCCAGTGTGATGTCCTGACCAAGTTTTCCTTTGTAAATCACTCCATTCTCTACAGGAATCTGACCAGCAGTATAAATGAGGTTTCCTGTCCGTTTAGCAGGGATATAATTTGCTACTGGTTCAGGAACTTCAGGAAGTATTATTCCTAGTTCATTTAATCTTGATTCAATTTTATCCATCTATTTTTTCAATTTAATTATTGAATACTAAGTTAAGTTATTTATATATAATTAATTCTTTAATATTAAACTAATATTATTGTAACAATATAACACTGTAAATATGCTGTTGAATTTTGATTGACAGGTTAACGTTATATATTGTTTGCATTATGGTTGTACTAATCTTTTTAAGAGGACGTTCTTTTGCTTGTTATGATGTGGATAGAAGTTTGTATATTGTATTCTGAAAATTAAAAACTAATAATATTTTCAATATGGGAAAATTCGAAATTAAAAAAGACAAATCAGATCAATTTAGATTTAATTTAAAAGCTGGTAATGGTCAAGTAATTCTGAGTAGTGAAGCTTACACAACTAAAGCTGCTTGTGATAATGGAATTGAATCTGTTAGAAAAAATTCACAAGATGATGGTAGGTTTGACAGACTTACGGCTAAAAATGGTAGTCCATACTTCAACCTTAAAGCAGGTAATGGTCAAATTATTGGAAATAGTGAAATGTATTCTAGTACTGATGCTATGGAAAATGGAATTGCTTCTATAAAAAAGAATGCACCAGATGCATCAATAGAGGATAATTCTTAATAGCGCCATACAGCATCAACCAACAAAGACAGCTCTAACAAGCTGTCTTTGTTGTGTATTATAGCTGAATAGAATTTAAATAAGAAAAATCTTATTAGTAGTAGTACTGATCATAATGACCTTTTGCGCTAAAAACAAAACAAGCTTTACAAGCTAAAACACTAATAGTAATTACATTAATACTTCAAACAACTAACAGAGAAGGGGTATTCCTTTAGAGTTTTTTCAATAAAGAACTTTCAAATCTCTTGGAATGGGTTGAGAAAAAACAAATACCATTCAATTAACTATATATGAAAAAGACTTTCAATATATTAATGTGTATTATCATATTTGGATTATTAACAATCCTAACTCAAATTGGTGGGATAATATACTTATTAAGTTTATGGTTAAATAAGCTATTTAAATATGATTTTAAGTTTAAACAATCATTCACCTTTCTCGGGTTATATTTAATATCAACCTTACTACTCGTTCCGTTAATCGCTCCAATATTTGGCAGAGAACAGGTTCAGCATACTGAATATATTAAACCGACAAATTACATGACGGTATTGCTAAATAGAAATTATGTTAATCCTCAACTAAACAAATTATTAATGGCTGTTACAAGCGATTTAAAGGGCTTAAATATTCAAATCAACTATTTGGACGCTAACTTTCCGTTCATTAACAAATTTCCTTTATTACCCCATTTGAGTCACAATGATGGTAAAAAATTAGATATTAGTTTAATTTACGAGAATTCAAATGGAGAAATTACCAATCAGCAAAAATCCATTAGTGGTTATGGAGTATTTGAAGCTCCACAACCAAATGAATATAATCAAATTGATAAATGTTTAACTATGGGATACTTTCAATATGATTACCCAAAGTATGTTACGTTAGGGAGTATAAATAATGAGCTGAAGTTTTCAGCTAAAGGAACTAAAAAGCTTATTACTTCAATTTTAAAGGATAAAAACTTAGGAAAACTATTCATTGAACCCCACCTTAAACAGCGATTAGGTTTAAACAATAGTAAGATTAGATATCATGGCTGTCGTGCCGTACGGCATGATGACCATATTCATATTCAGTTAAAATGATTATGGATGAATTAAAATACAAACCGTGAATATCCAAATTAAAGGTTTGTTATCAATTTCAATGGGATAAAATACTCTAAGTTATATTAAAAGCTATTAGAAAAAGACTGAATGAATAGTATTATTCCTTAACAAATCGTTTCGTTACTTTATTATTACCAAAGCTAACTTTAACAAAATACAAACCTGTTTTCCAGTTTACAACGTTAATGCTAGTTTGTTTTATTGCCGTTGATTTATAGATATTCTTTCCTAAAACATCAAAAATTTCAATCGTAACATTGCTGCTATTATTTGAAATTTTCAAATTTAACACATCACTGGAAGGGTTTGGATAAATAGAAAAACTAAGTTTAGGCGCTGGATCGTCTATCCCCAAAACTGGTGAAACTATAATAGTTCCATCCATATTAACTCCATCATGAAGACTACAAAAATAATTATAATCCCTAGCAGTGGTAAAAGTTACAGAATAAGAACCTCCATCTTGAACTGATGAAGAAATAAAGGAAGGGGAGCCATTACTTGTAATATCATGAACTCCTACGAATTTCCACTTGAATGTATCTCCTTCTTCTATATTAGTAATGATATGTGAACCTACATTCCAATCAATAATATGTGTTGTACCTATGCTAACGTTTGTTGCTAAAAATATAAAGTAAATAAGTAATTTTATTTTCATGTCTCAAAATGTTAACTCCCCTAATTTAATCAAAATATTTGAATTTATAACTACAGGTGATTATTAAAAAATGTTAAAAGGGAGTTGAATATACTGCGTAACAAAAAAATAAAGCCTAAAACTTCACTTTTTCAATTCAATACTTTTATTGTAGTAATTTTTAATTTCAACTACCATAAATTTCCTTATAATGTTGATCAATATTTTTTTGGATGAAACAATAACATATACATCCGCTGCTCTTCTTTATTAATAGGAGTTTTACAAAATTAAAATATGCTATTATTTTTTAAGTTACACTAAAAACGTGCGGTATAAAAACAAAAAAGACTTAAACTACTGTTTAACAGTGTTTAAGTCTTTTTAAAAGTACGGGCGGAGAGACTCGAACTCTCACACCTCGCGGCACTAGATCCTAAATCTAGCGTGTCTACCAATTCCACCACGCCCGCTTAAGGACTGCAAATATACGTATTCCTTGTAATTATCAAATAAAAATCAATAAAAAATATCAAGACAATTTTTAGTACTTTTGAAATTCTAAAATTCTAAGTAATGAATAACATTAAAAACTACATAAACGAACATAAGGATCGTTTTTTAAACGAACTAATAGAGTTATTAAAAATCCCTTCTATAAGTGCTGATTCGGCATATGCTAATGATGTCCTTAAAACAGCGGAACAAGTCAAAAAAAGTCTTGAAAAAGCAGGTTGTGATAGTGTAGAAATTTGTGAAACTGACGGATATCCTATTGTATACGGGGAAAAGCTAATTGACCCTGATTTGCCTACAATTTTAGTTTATGGACATTATGATGTGCAACCAGCAGACCCTATTGAATTATGGACTAGTGGACCTTTTGAGCCTATTATTAAAAAAACAGAAAAACATCCTGAAGGAGCTATTTTTGCCCGTGGAGCTTGTGATGATAAGGGACAAATGTACATGCATGTTAAAGCATTAGAATTCATGACTACTACTAACCAGCTTCCCTGCAATGTAAAGTTCATGATTGAAGGAGAAGAAGAAATTGGTTCAGTAAACCTTGGGGTATTTGTTAAAAATAATCAAGAAAAATTAAAGAACGATGTTATATTGATTTCTGATACTGGAATGATTGCCAATGATATTCCTTCAATAACAACAGGTTTAAGAGGCTTGAGTTATGTAGAGGTAGAAGTAACAGGACCTAACAGAGATTTACATTCAGGTTTGTACGGAGGAGCAGTTGCTAACCCTATAAACATCCTTACTAAAATGATTGCTTCATTACATGATGAAAAAAATCATATTACCATTCCTGGTTTTTATGACGGCGTGGAAGAATTGTCTAGAGAAGAACGCGATGAAATGGCTAAAGCTCCTTTTTCGTTAGAAAATTATAAAAAAGCCTAGATATTAATGCCGTTTATGGAGAGGAAGGATATACCACCAATGAACGTAACGCTATCCGACCTACATTAGATGTAAATGGTATTTGGGGAGGATATATTGGTGAAGGAGCTAAAACAGTTATTGCTAGTAAAGCATATGCTAAAATATCAATGCGTTTAGTCCCAAACCAAAACTGGGAAACAATTACGGAATTGTTTACAAAACATTTTAAAAATATTACCCCTGAAGGAGTAACAGTGAAAGTTACTCCTCATCATGGAGGTCAAGGGTACGTAACACCTACTAACGGTATTGGATATCAAGCAGCAAGCATGGCCTACAATGATACTTTTGGGAAGAAACCAATCCCTCAACGTAGTGGAGGTAGTATCCCTATTGTTGCTTTGTTTGAAGAGCAATTAAAAAGTAAAACTATTTTAATGGGATTCGGTTTAGATAGTGATGCAATACACTCCCCTGATGAGCACTTTGGAGTGTTTAACTACTTAAAGGGTATTGAAACTATTCCACTATTTTACAAATATTTTACTGAATTAAGTAAATAAAATAGACTTCATATTATAAAAAAATCCGTTCTTTTTAGATCGGATTTTTTTATGATCTACCTTTAAAAACAGACTTTCGCAAGTCTTTTTTTTATAATAATTATAAAATAACTCTGACAATTACTGTAATCCAAAGGCAATAATTATTGCTCTACACTTGTAGAATATTAATATTATTTCTACATTTGTAGAGCAATTGTTAAATATGCATCATGAAATTATCAAAAACAGAAGAAACAGTAATGAATTACTTATGGAAGCTTGAAAAGGCCTTTATGAAGGATTTATTAGCAGCATACCCTGAACCTAAACCTGCTACTACAACTTTAGCTACCTTATTAAAAAGAATGTCAGACAAAGGATATATAGCATACAATGTACATGGAAAATCGAGAGAATATTACCCTCTAGTTAAAAAGGAAGCTTATTTTTCAAAACATGTGAATGGATTGATTAAAAACTTTTTTAACGATAGTGCTTCACAATTCGCATCGTTTTTCACAAAGGAAACTAATTTATCAAAGGAAGAATTAGAGCATTTGAAATCGATTATTGACGGTGAAATTAAAAAGAAATAAGGATGCTTGATTATTTATTAAAATCTGGAGGGTGTTTATTGGTATTTTACCTTTTTTATGTATTGTTTTTAGAAAAAGAAAATATGCACCAATATAAACGGGTATATTTACTAGCCACAACAGTATCCTCTTTTGCAATACCATTTATCACTTTCACTAAGTACGTTGAAGTTGTTGAACAAATTCAGCCGATGATAAGTACTGAAATAACTACAGAAATTCCAATACAAATAGAGGCTAGTCAACAGAATTTTTTTCCGATGATATTATGGGGAATATACGCTTTAGGTATATTGCTATTTGGTATGAAGTTTTTCAAAAACATTAATGATCTAGTCATAAAAATCAAAAAGAACCCTAAAGAAAAACAAGGTAGCATAACTTCAGTATTTATAGATGAAGAAATTCCTCCTCATACATTTTTTAATTTCATTTTTTTAAATAGAATTAAACACATCACAAAGCAAATTCCACAAGAAGTAATACTTCATGAGCAAGCTCATGCGTCCCAAAAACACAGTTTAGATGTAGTGTTACTAGAATTGTTACAAGTTGTATTCTGGTTTAACCCAATACTCTATTTATTAAAGCGATCTATAAAATTAAATCATGAATTTTTAGCCGATCAAGCTGTATTAAATTATGGTACAAATACAAAAGTATATCAAAAAACATTGTTAGCATATTCATCAAATGCTTATCAATTACCCATGGCTAATGCCATTAATTACTCATCAATTAAAAAACGATTTACAGTTATGAACACACACACATCAAAAAAGAAAGTTTGGATAAGAAGTTTTATCCTATTACCTCTATTTGCCTTATTATTATTTAGTTTTAGTACAACAGAACTACAAGAAAAAGCTACACCACAGCAAGTTGCAGAATACAATACCTTGGCTAAAAAATACAATAAACAGCCTAAGAGCAAGAGCGGTGTAGTTGTTAAATTAAAAGAAGTTAAGCGGTTAGAGTACTTATACAAACTGATGACGCCATCACAAAAAAAGAAAGCAGAAAAATTTCCTAGCTTTCCACCGCTACCACATTCACCAAAAGTAAAAAAAGAAGCTCTTGGTAAAAAATCAAATTTACCACCGCCATTACCATCGCCATTACCAAAAGATGCAAAGTATGTTTTGGACAATAAGGAAGTTTCTTTTGAAACAATATCCATCATAAATAAGGACAAAATCCAAAGTATTGACATAATTACAAAAGACAATAATGATAAAAAACTTAATAAACCTGTATGTTATATTTATACAAAAAAAATAACGAAAGTTCCTTACGGTCCTAAAACATTGATTAACGGAGTAACCTGTAATAAATGTACATTAAAATTAACAAAAGAAGAACTTGCCAAAATGGTAGTTACAGTAGAAAAAGGAAATGTAACTGAATTTAAAATAAAATTCCCTAGACAACCAACAGTTAGCGTTAGTAACAGTAACGTACTTAATGACAAGGCTCGAGACTATTTAAACCAAGCATCAATTGGTCAAACGGTACAAATATTTAATTTAGAATCGTCAGAAAGTGACTTGAAAAGTCACCCTGTTTTATTTGAAATTACAGAGTAGTTTTGTGTAAAAAAATAAAGATTTAAAAGTAGTATTTTTATATTCCTGTCTTTTTAATTGACTTTATTTTAACATAAATAAAATAAGGAGGTTTGATGAACCTCCTTTATACATGTTATTCGAAAATGTAGATTTAACTCTATCTCGATCAAAAAAGTAAACCTTTTATTTTTTGATAATTTTAAACACCTTTTTACTTCCATCAGTTGTGCTAATATCTAAAAAGTAAACCCCAGCAGAAAATGATTGCATATTTACCATAGCATTATTAGTAGTAAGCTGCTTACTTAAGATTTCTTTTCCAGTAATAGACATTAATTTTGCCTTTAATACAGCGGTGTGTTTTTGAAATCCAGAAATGGTTAACTTGCCTTTTACAGGGTTGGGAAAAACACTAATTTCTTTCAATTGATAATCACCTACCCCTAAAACATTAAATGTAGTACAATCACTTGTTTTTGTGCAATTATTTTTAGTGATCTGTACCGCATAGTTCCCACTAGAACCTGGGGTAAAAGTTTGGTTAGTTGCTCCAACAATTGGAGCATTACTATTATTACAATCTACCCATTGGTACGTAGCTCCTGCTTCACTAGAGCTTAATGATACCCCAGTTGATATTACTGTTTTATTAATAAAAACTGGACTGGCCACTGTTGCGATATAACCTACTACAAGTTTACACATATTATGGAAGTAAGGCATATTGAATAATCCTATTCTATCGTTACTACTATGATATCCTGTAGTGATATCATTAGTTTTCCAATTTTCACCAAAAAGTACCGCTGAATAGCCTTGATTCCAAAAAGAAGCATGATCACTATCCGGTGAACCAGGGTTTACAACATTAACTATTAAATCAATTCCATAAGTAGCAGTATTAAGAACACTAATAATTTCATCCTTCATAACAACTGAATTAGCAATTGGGCGAACATCAATATCAAAGTGTTTGTCATTGTTACCGTCGTATCCCATCATGTCAATATTAAAAACTCCAAGAATATTATCCCCTTCATTTTTAGCTTTTTGAGCATGATACGCACTCCCATTTAACCCTGTTTCTTCTTGATCCCATAAGGCATATACTATGGTATTATCAGTACAGTATTGCGATAATATTCGTGCTAATTCAATTATAGCCGCTGTACCACTGGCATTATCATCAGCTCCATAATTAGCTACTGAATCATAATGTGCGCCAATTAAATAAATATTATTTGGATTAGTAACTCCCGTCTGTGTAGCAATGATGTTACGGCCTCCTGTTACTCCTGGGGAATAGACTTGATCTGTAATTGTAAGTCCAAAACTTGTAAGTTTTTCTTTAATATAATCTGCTGCTAAATTATTATCATTGTTACTGACTCGATGAGTAATGGTTACTGTATTACCTCCAACAACAGTTGGAATTTCGCCAGATAACTCATTTACATATTGAGTAACATTTGCAAGACTTGCTTGATCAATTATATCTTTAATTGTCTGACTTGATAAGGATAAAGATGTCAGTAACAAAACTAACAGCAAAGTAGCTTTTTTGCGCATAATAAGTAGGTTTTTAAAATGTTGGGATCCTAAAAATAACAAATTTATCGTTGAAAGTCAGTTTTTGCCAACTATTACAAGACAGAAGTGAGTAAATTATGAGAATTAAAAAGGAAAACGAGGGGTTCTTAAATAATTATAACGCTGATAAAGCTGCTTTCTGTTTTTTAGTAAGGTTATTTACAACCAAATCATAAGAATGATTAATTAATTTAAAAATGAATTCATAAGGTAATTCTCCTTTATAAATTCTTACAGAATTCCAATGTTTTTTACTCATATGGTAACCAGGCTCGATACTGTCGTAAACACCTCTTAATTCAATAGCATATTCAGGGTCACATTTTAAGTTTATAAATTGCTTCCCTTCTTCCCAAGATTTCAATGAAGTTAGTGCAAACATTTTTCCTGAAACTTTAAACACGAGTGTTTCTTTATCAAAAGGGAAGGATTCAGTCACCCCTTTTTTCGCTAAACAGAAGTTTCTATATTGTTCAATATTCATTTATCCTTTGGTGCTAGTTGTATATGCGCTTCAATTTTTAATGCTTCGTAATCTAATTTCCAACCGATAGTTTCTACTATGTTTCTAATGATCCCAATTGCCTCTAAAAACTCTTTATTTGCACTTTCAACAAGGCTGCTCTCTGGGATTTTATCGATGATAAATTGTTTCGCTTCTTTACTTAATTCTGTCAAATCAGATGCATCAAATTTATTAAAGAACCCTTCTGATGTATCATAATATTTCAAATCTGTTTCTACTGCTATCACTTCTGCTTGAGGAAAATCATGGATATAAATTGTTCGTGTTTTAGGATTTGATTCTAGTTTTATTTTTGATAAATCATATCCAACTTGAACTTTTGCATTCACTAAAATAATAGCTTTTTTCTTGCTACTAATTAAGCTCATAAAACGCTCCTTTACATCTTCGTAATGGTATACTTCAGAAAACTCTCCTTCAACAGTAACTAACTTACAGACATTTTTAATTTTTTCTAACAGTATGACTGACTGTTTTTCAGCTATTTCTTTCCCTGACTTTCTCTTATAAAAAGTAATTCCAAAATAGGACAAAAAAGCTCCAAATATAATCCCAAAAAATATATCCATATTAAAATATTTTATACAAAATAGGCTTACTTGGTGAGGCATCATTATGAAACGAGGCTATTTGTAAATTTAATACATATAGTCCATCTTCAATATGGCTAGGTACATATATAAACTCTGTAATAGTGGCATATAACCTTTTCTTCCCACTAGTATTCCAAAAAGCATTATGGCAAACCAGTGTACCACCATCCTGTTCTTTATCAACACTAGGCTGATCAATAAGTAAATGTTTTATTCCTAAATCCTTCAAATAGATTGCTGCCTCTTCCTCTAAATATGGAGGATTGGTGTGTGAATACTTTTTAGTTAGTTTATCAGATGTGTTAGGTAATGTCCTTATAACAATAGCTTCTGGATTTCGAAGCAATTGTTCTTTTAATTGTTGCTTCGTTATTACAAAATCTTCTTGTTGCTTTTCCGGACGAATACTAATCACTTCAGCGGTGAAAAAAAATGTCTTTAAACATTCGTTTATACTATAAAATTCTTCTGTAATATGCCCTACACATTCTGTATGTGTGCCATGTGCATGTGGATTAAAAACAATATTATTAAAATTTGTTGAAGCACCATTTTTTACGCTTCCTACCCATTCCCCCAATACAACAGGTTCTATTTTCGGATTCCCAATATACCATGCGTTTGGGTTCTCTGCACCTGATTTTAGTGGTATTGAAATATCAAGTGGTTTTGATAAATCAATGCTATACTCAGTATTGTTTAATTGAAAAGTAGCTAGTGAGATCATAATTGTAAATATAATTAATTTTATAGGTTATCTATATTCATATTACAATCTATTTCTTCTAATCTGTACTATAAAGCACTAAAGATTTCTAATCAAAAAAAGTGAGGATTTCTCCTCACTTTTTTAAAATTATGACACTAAAATTTATTTTATCATTAACTTTTTTGTTGCTCTTTTATTATTACTTTCTATCTCTAAGAAATAAATTCCTGAAGATAACTGGTTTAGATCTAATGTATATTCATCAGAAATTTGATTGTCTAATTTTGAATAAACCATTTTTCCAGTTACGTCATATACATTAAAATTTGGATTAGTATTTTCTTCTTTAAATTTTATTTTAAAAATTCCCGTTGACGGATTAGGGAACAATAAAACCTGTCCAATTCCAAAGTCTTCAACACCAAGCGTTCCATCAATAATAAAATCATCAACAATAACCCCTTCTTCATTTACAGATCCATCAGAATGGAAAACTATTCTGAATAAAATATTAGTTTCTCCAGTTAAATCTGTTTCTCCTAATCCAGCGTTTGTAGCAAAATCATATGCATATTCTCTCATAGTTGCATTAGTTCCCCCTGAAGCATGTGCATTTTCTCCTTCACCTGTCCATTGTGCTCCTGGACAATTTTGACAATCATCAGCAGCTCCAGAACTTGCATTAGTCCTATTACTATTATACCACAATGGTTGACTATTAACAGTTCCTAAAACAGACCAGTTTTCCCCTTTATTTATTGAATATTCTACATAAGCAATATCCCAATTTCCCTCTAAATCAAATGCCATATCAAAACGCAATACAGGATTTGTTAATTGAGTTAAATCAAAACATTGAGAAATCAAGTGTGCTTTAGTCCCATCAGGATGATTCGCATCCAAATCCGTTCCATAAACTTGTGACCCAGATGATGCGGTATTTAACAATGCATCAGTAGGTACTCCTCTTTCCCAAATTGCACTATCAGACAAAAGAGCATCTGTTGTGCTTTCAAAAGTATTAAGGCTATTAACCATTCCTGCATCATTAGACAAGAAATTTCTTGCTAATTCATTATCTGAAATATACGTTTCTCCAGGAGTTGATGTATTCACCACAATCGTGTGGTTCCCTTTAGTCAAACTTAATGCTGGTATTGGAATATTTATTTGATCATTTGGTAATATATTCCCATTCCACATAAATGAAGACAGGTTTCCATCAACTGTATAATCAACATTCACTTGAGTAATTGGATTTAATCCGTTATTTTTTACCGTAACATCTGTAACTATATTCCCACAGTAAATTACTGATCCAATAGGATTGTTTATCGAAAGTAATTGAACATCGCTTGGTGCTTTTTGAATAGGAATTGGCGACCTCCATACTCCTCTACCATATGTAGCTGCAGTAATTGATTCATCAATTAAATTAATTTCTAAATCGTTTACAATTGTATTTGGTAAATTCACTACAAAGGTTTCCCAATTTGCAGACGTATCGTCTAAACGATATACTCCTAAACTAGTTGCTATATATACTGGGTTGTCTACATGATTTCCTTGATGAACAATATCATTGTAATACTCACTACCGCTGCCTGATGGTAAATTTCCAGTAATATTACTAAATGTTGCACCTCCTCCATTATTGGCGTTTGTAGACTTAAATACTCCTTTTGAACTTCCTGATGTAGTAATCCAAACAGTATTTGGATCGGTATGGTGCACTCCTATTCCTTTTATGTTTGAACTAAATCCTGTTCCTACATTTGTAAAAGACACTCCTGCATCATTACTTCTTTTTAAAACATTATTAACGACAGCATATATTATATTGTCATTAGATGGTGCAATTTCTAAATAATCGCAATTCCCTCCTAAACTTGCTAATTGAGTCCAAGAAGTACCATCTAATCTGAATAATTTTGAATACCCACCATATAATACACCAACTGAACTAATCGCCATTGGTGTAACCCAATTTCCGCTTTCTGGCTGAGACACCGTTGAACTTAAACTAGCTCCTGTATTCGTAGAAATATACGGCCCTCCTCCACTTTGAATAAAACCGTAAAATTTATTTTCATCTGTAGGATCAACCGCAGTATCCATTCCATCAGCTCCATAATAATTCTGCCAATTACCACTACCATTATTAAATGCATGACCTCCATTATCTTGCAAGCCTCCAACCATTTTATTGGCATTAGTTCTTGCTACAGCTACTCTATAAAATTGACTTGCTTGTATTCCTGCAGTATGATCGTTAAAATTAATACCTCCATCACTCGATGAATATATTCCTCCATCACTACCACAATACATAGTACCATTATAGTCTCTTAAAAAATGAATATCAGCATGCGTATATGATGCTTGCGTTGGAGAACTCCAATTATTAATTTTAGTAAATGATGTTCCTCCATTTGTCGATTTCCATACATTTAAACATCCTACATATACTTCTTCCGCATTAGTGCTCGAAACTCCCATTGCCAAATCATACCATGCTTGGCCTGCAGCAAAAGTAGTTCCTCCTTCTGTAATTGATGTTGTTCTAGCTGAAAAAGAAACACCACTATCTGTCGATCTGTATATGCTAACGGTCCCTCCAGATTCTCTAAATATATATACATAACTAGGATTATCTGGAGTAACATCAATAACTAATCTTCCTGATGTAAATGGTACTCCTGATGTAACAAGAGTAAATGAATCCCCTCCATTGGTAGATCTATAAAATCTATTAGGTGTTACTGCATAAATGATATTTGGATTAGCAGGGTTTAATTTAATATCCTTAATTTCTGCATTTAAGGTATTAGTCCAACTAATCCCCCCATTTGTTGTTTTATATACTCCACTATTAGTAGCAACCCATAATGTACCTGACACAGTTGGGTGCGCATAAATATCATTCATTGAACTTGGAGAATTACTTGGGTTCAATCCTGTTTGTGCCCAACTTGTTCCGCCATTAGTCGATTTCCATACTCCAACACTTGTAGTGTCACCAGCATCATCATCACCTGTAGCTATATATATTGTATTTGAATCATTATGATCAATAGCAATTCCTGAAACTCCTATTTGTGGTAAATTATCAGACATTGGCAACCAGTTTACTCCTGCATCAGTCGACTTCCATATTCCTCCAGCTGGTGCACCTGCATACCAGATGTTAGTCCCATTAGCAGTATTATTCGGGTCAATCATTATCACATTAATTCTTGCTTGTCCTGTAGACCATGAACCAGTTCCTGTAGTAGTAAAGGGACCAATTGCTGACCAGTTACTCAGGTCGGCCATAGCAGCCTTTGAACTAAGTTGCATTTGTTGTTTAGCAGCCCATGCATCAAGAATATTTTGTGCACTAGGTAAATACCCATTTACGTCTAGTTCATTCTCAACCATAAACTCCCAACGTTTAAAAGGCTTGTATCCACTACCTTTTACACTTGGATCTCTAGTTTCCCAATATTGATTAAAAGCTTCTTGAACTTCATAAAAAGTAAAAGGTTGGTTTGAATTTTTTTGTTGTAATTCAGCTGCTGAAGTACTTTCTCTCAATTGTGTAATCCAAGGCGAATTAGCATTAAATTGAGCATAACCGAAATTAATTGCAAAAATGGCAATTACGGTGGGTAATAATTTTCTCATTTATTTAGGGTATTATTAGGTTAAGAACCAAAAATAACTTAATAAATGATATTTACCTAATTATATACCTTATTTTCAATGAATATTCAACTGCTTAAAAACTAGGTGTATACACGGGATTTAACGGTACTTTTCGTAATCCTTCTCTTTTAAAATCAGTGCTTCTATTTGTTTAATAAATATATTATATGCGTTTTGAATACGAGATAACTGACTATCTATATCTATTAATGATCTATCCTTTAAATTTTGTTCCAACATTAATATTTCTGTTTCTAAAACTTTAACTCTTGCTTCAATAGCTGGTTTTTTGAAACGTTCAGGATATGTTTTTTTTAATTCTTCTAAAAGATTTTTAAGCAACGCAAGATCTTTACCTGTTTGAATATTTATAGCTAATACCCTTTTTAACTCTGTTTCAAAAGAAATTATTTCTGCCCAATTTTCAACAAAACTAGTACTAGAAACAATATTCAATTTATTTATTTTAACACTATCAATTGCTGACACTGGTGATTTTTCAATAACCCTAATATTCTTTTTAATCTCTTTTTTACAAGACAAAATTGTCATAAAAAATGCTAAAGCAATTAATTTATTCATCTTCATATACGTTTTAAACAAATATAATTTTAAAAAAGCATTTCCTGTTCATATTTGAAACATTTAAGAAAAGATTATATTTGCAACACTAAATTGAATATACTCATGACCCCAAAAATACTAATCATTGGCGCTTGTGGCCAAATAGGCTCAGAGCTTACTTTATCTTTAAGAAAAAAATATGGTAACGATAATGTTGTTGCTGCTGATATTAGAGAAGGAAAGGAAGAGTTAATGAACTCAGGTCCATTTGAAATTGTGAATGCAATGAATTATGACGTAGTTAAAAACTGTGTTGTAAAACATCAAATTACAGAGGTATATCTACTTGCGGCAATGCTTTCTGCTACTGGTGAAAAATTCCCTATGAAAGCATGGGATTTAAACATGAACTCACTATTTCATGTCTTAAACTTAGCAAAAGATGGCCTTATTAAAAAACTATTTTGGCCGTCAAGTATAGCTGTTTTTGGGCCAACTACACCAAGAGAAAACACCCCTCAGTATACCATTATGGAGCCTACTACTGTATATGGAATAACAAAACAAACTGGTGAACGTTGGTGTGAATATTACCACAATAAATATGGCGTGGATGTTAGAAGTATCCGCTACCCTGGGCTTATTAGCTGGAAAACATTGCCTGGAGGCGGGACTACTGATTATGCTGTGGATATTTTTCACAAAGCCATTCAAGAGAATAGATACAATTGCTTTTTAAGCAAAAATACAGCTTTACCAATGATGTATATGGATGATGCAGTCAGAGCTACAATGTCTATTATGGAGGCTCCTTTAGAAGCAATTAAAATTCGATCATCATATAATTTAGGAGGGATTAGCTTTACACCTGATATGATTTCAGAAGAAATTAAAAAGCATTTTCCTAAATTTGAAATGAATTATTCCCCAGACTTTAGGCAAGCAATAGCAAATTCTTGGCCAAAAAGCATTGATGACACGTCTGCTCAAAATGACTGGAACTGGAAGCATGAATACAACTTAAAAAGAATGACTGAAGTAATGTTGGAAAACTTAAAAGCTGAATCTGTATAGATTCAGCTTTTAAGTACACTAATAAAATGAATTGAATTACAGCTCATCATCTTTATATAGAGAAATCAAGACACTTTTAGCTTATTTTTTTTAAATCTTTAATAACTTTAAAAGCAGTGTCTATTTGATTTTCACTCACTAAAATAGTAAATTCATTACTCGTAGAGATTACCTCCCAAATAACAATTCCTTCCCATGCCAAACGTTGGAATATAAAATAATACAAGCCTGGCGTAGAAGAATTTTCCTCTGGCATTCTTATAGATATTGAAGACAAATCTTTCTTTTCTTCAATAATCCGCTCTCCCTTAAATACTGTTTTAATCAATTCATCCATAGAACTGTTAATAACAATATTGGTTTCACTAACTCCTCTAGAAGAAGTGTAAAAAATATTCTTCTTTATATTAATGTACGATAATAATTCTTCTTGTTTTTTTAAAATAGAATCTGATATCGAAAAAGTGTAGTCAGTAAGTGATGATCGAACAGTAATCTCTCCTATATTCTTTAAAACTTTAACAATTTTATGATTAGTACGAAACTCCAAATCACTAGACAACCTTTTTAAGGCCATTACTACAGCTCCTTGCTTGATCTCCTTTTGTAATTCTTCCTGAATTTCAGGAAGCATAATCCTAGTCAAAGAAGTAAGGTTAATAATACCCTGCGAAAGCGCTGATAATAAAAATGGTTTGTTACGAATATAATTCTCTACAAAAGATGAAATTGTTTTCATTTGTTTATTATTAACTTATTTAGTGACAAATATAACAATATGTTATTAAAAAAACAAAAAAGCCTCTTTAATGTGATTCAAATTATACTTCCCATCTTTTTTGTGAATAGAAACAATATCAAAACGCACGTCAACATCTAAGTCATATTCAACAACGTATTCATTAGCAGCAGCAACCAATAACTTAATTTTCTTTTTATTAACTGCTTCCATCGGAGTAATAATATCAATTGTAGTTCTAGTTTTAACTTCAACAATTGCCAACACCCCTTCTTTTAAGGCAATAATATCAATTTCAGCTTTTTGATAACGCCAATTTTTTGCTAGAATTATATACTTATTTCTTAAAAGATACTCCTCTGCAAGTGCTTCTCCTTTTTTGCCTAAATCATTATGAGAAGCCATATTTTATAAAAACTTTAAAGTTGTATATTCTTTACCAACACTAAACTTAACAACCCTTCCAAATTCCATAGCTCTATTATCCTTAAGGTGTCCTGCAGGGAAATTAAAACATACTGGAAAATCAAATTCTTTTATAGTATCCAATATAATTTCTACTGCTGTTTTACCAAAAGGAACCGTATTGTCATTCATTTTGGTCATCCCCCCAACAATAAGTCCTTTTAAATTATTGAAATAACCATTGCGTTTCAAATTCATCATCATCCTGTCAACATGATATAAATACTCATCTAGATCTTCAATAAATAAAATTTTACCATCAGTTTTTATAGCTGAAACAGAACCTAATAAACTATACAACATGGATAAATTTCCGCCTACCAATACTCCTTCAGCGTTACCATATTTATTACTACTCTCACAGGGTAATTCATACCTAATATCATTTCCAAATAAACAGTTTTTTAATGATGTTATAGCCTGCGAAGTACTATTTTTAACAGTAATTGGCATTAAACCATGAATAGTGTGTACCCCTAAATTATGTAAATGTGAATGCAGAGCTGTAACATCAGAAAAACCTAACACCCACTTAGGATTGCTTATAAAAGCAGTAAAATCCAGAGCATCTATAATACGAACTGTACCATAACCACCACGAGCACACCAAATTGCTTTTACAGCGTCATTATTCATGGCTTCTTGAAAATCAGTAATTCTATCAGCATCAGTACCTCCAAACTGATGTTCAGCCTTACCTATAGTTTTTCCTACAACAGCGTTTAAGCCCCAACTTTCAAGCAACTCAATTGCTTTTTGAATGTCAGCTCTGTCAATTTTTCTAGCCGTAGTAACAATAGCTACTAGGTCACCTTGTTGTAAAGGTTGTGGTTGTTTTGCGTTCATAATAGTAAAAGTAGTAAAAGTAGTTGGGTTTACAATTTTTGATATGTAGTTGACTTATTTTTAAATATTCAATTGTACATATACCTTATATCTCCATGAAGCAACAAAATGTACATCATAAACTAACACCTAATAACCAATAACTAACAAGTAATACGTATTTTTGCAGTTGAAAAATTTTAGAACAGATGAGTCAAGATCCAAAAAGATATACTTTAACCGCAGCATTACCTTATACAAACGGACCAATACATATTGGGCATTTAGCAGGAGTTTACGTTCCTGCTGATATTTATGCACGTTATTTACGTTTACTTGGTAAAGATGTTGCTTTTGTTTGTGGTAGTGATGAGCATGGAGTGCCAATCACTATTAAAGCAAAAAAAGAAGGAGTGTCACCTCAAGATGTTGTTGATAAATACAATGGTATTATTAAAAAATCTTTTGAAGACTTTGGAATTTCTTTCGACAACTATTCTAGAACTTCATCAAAAACACATCATGAAACTGCTTCTGAGTTTTTCAAAACTTTGGATAAAAAAGGAGAGTTCGTTGAAAAAGTAGAACAACAATTATATGATGCGGATGCGAATCAGTTTTTAGCCGATCGTTTTGTTGTGGGAACTTGCCCTAAATGTGGAAATGAAGAAAGCTATGGTGATCAGTGTGAAAAATGCGGAACGAGTCACAATGCTACAGATTTAATAAACCCAAAATCAGCTATTACAGGCGCTGTACCTTCACTAAAGGAAACAAAACACTGGTTTTTACCTTTGGATAAACATGAAGCTTTTTTAAAACAATGGATTTTAGAAGATCATAAATCAGACTGGAAATCGAATGTATACGGACAATGTAAATCATGGATTGATGATGGATTACGTCCTCGTGCGGTAACCAGAGATCTAGATTGGGGAATTCCGGTGCCTGTTGAAGGAGGTGAAGGAAAAGTATTGTACGTTTGGTTTGATGCACCCATAGGATATATTTCAGCTACTAAAGAATGGGCTGAAAGAGAAGGAAAAGACTGGGAGCCTTATTGGAAAAATGATGATACTAAATTAGTTCATTTTATTGGAAAAGATAATATCGTATTTCATTGTATTATTTTCCCAGCGATGTTAAAAGCTGAAGGAAGTTATATTTTACCAGATAATGTACCAGCAAATGAGTTTTTAAACTTAGAAGGGAACAAATTATCGACTTCTAAAAACTGGGCCGTTTGGTTACATGAATATTTAGAAGACTTTCCAGGGAGGCAAGATGCATTACGGTATACCTTAACAGCAACTGCTCCTGAAACAAAAGACAATGATTTTACGTGGAAAGATTTTCAAGCACGTAATAAAGAATTGGCAGATAATTACGGAAACTTTATCAATAGAGTTTTAGTGTTGACTAATAAATACTATACTGGAATTATTCCTATCCCAAATGAATATACACAAGCAGATACAGATGCTTTAGATGAATTAAAACAATTCCCAGCGGACATTTCATTTTCAATTGAACGCTATCGTTTTAGAGAAGCGAACTTGAAAATGATGAATTTAGCACGCTTAGGAAACAAGTACTTGGCAGAGCAAGAGCCTTGGAAAACGATAAAAGTTGATGAAGAACGTACAAAAACAATCATGTACGTAGCGTTACAAATAGCTAGCGCATTAGCAACTTTAAGTGAGCCCTTTATCCCTTTTGCCTCAAAAACATTACAGGATTTATTACAGCAACCAGAAACCAAATGGAATGATATTGCTGATAAAGCAAATATATTACCATCAGGACATAAAATAAAAGAAGGTAAGGCACCTATTTTATTTCCTCAAATAGAAGATGAGGCTATACAAAAGCAATTGGATCGATTAGAAAACATCAAGTTAGAAAATGAAAACGCTAACAAGGTAGTAGAACCTCAAAAAGAAACCGCAACTTTTGAAGATTTTAGCAAGCTTGATATCCGTACCGGAACGATTCTAGAAGCTGTAAAAATGCCAAAAACAAAAAAATTATTAGTGCTAAAAGTAGATACTGGTATTGACACCAGAACAATTGTTTCAGGAATAGCAGAAAGCTTTAAACCAGAAGACATCATAGGGAAAAAAGTTACTGTTTTAGTAAACCTAGCTCCTAGGAAACTTCGTGGTGTAGAAAGCGAAGGAATGATTTTAATGACAGAAAACACTACTGGAAAATTAGTATTCGTAAATCCTGATGAGGAAAATGTTTCCAACGGCGAAGCAATAGCTTAAAATTTGTACCTAAAAGGAGAAGCTACTGTGCTTCTCCTTTTATATTAAACCACTTTAAATACTGAAATTTTTATCAACAATTTTCTTTACTTTTTTGTTTAGTGATGCTATTCCATTATAGCTGGTATGTTCCAAAACTATAACCACCAAATCTTCTTCTGGATACTGTGTAAGCCCTGTTCTAAATCCATTCCATTTACCATGATGGTAGATCGTGTTTTGTTTATCAGTAATAACCCTAAAACCGAATCCATAAGGAACTTCTTTACCATAAACCGTTTTTCCTTTAGCGTACATAAGTGCCAAGGACTCTTTAGAAAGTAGTTTTTCATTATTTAAACCAACCGTCCATTTCAATAAATCTTTACTCGTAGAATACACATTTTTGTCTCCTACGATAGCGTCGTTTATGGTGCTATTAATTTTTAAGTGCCTCCACCCTTTATACAGTCTATATCCATCCAACTGATTAGTTCTAATACTATCGTTTTCAAAACTGTATACATATGAATCATTCATTTTTAACGGATCAAAAATATGCTGCTTTACAAAAGCGCCAAAAGAAGCTCCAGAAACTTTTTCAACAATGGAAGCCAACACAAAATATCCTGTATTAGAATAATCAAAATTACACCCTGGCCTATAGAACCTTTGTACCTTACTTGATTCAAGTAACGCCATCATTTCACTATTAGTAGGTGCTTTTTGATGCTTCCATTTATGTTCAGCGATCCAAAAATATTTTGGCAATCCAGCGGTATGATTTAACAGGTTTTTAATGGTCACATCTTTATAAGGGAAATTCGGAAAATAAGTTGTTACAGTATCAGTAAGCTTAATCTGATTCTTTTCATATAGTATCATAATAGCCGCAGCGGTAAATTGCTTGCTTACTGAAGCGAGTTGAAATACCGATTGTTCATTTAGCAGCTCTTTCTTATTAAAGTCTTTATAGCCAACCTGATTACTATATAGTATTTTTCCATTTTTTGCAACCAATAATGCCCCGTGAAAATCATGTCTTTTGTTAATACGTTGTAAAAACAAATCCAATTTACGACGCACCTTTTGAGTTTCCTTTTCTGAAAAACGTTCTAATATAACCGGTTTTTCTTCTGTTATTGGAACTAGTGTTGCTATAGGAGCAACGACTTCTTCATTCGTGATAGATTCAAACTTATTACTCAGCATAAAGCTGCTTGAAATAACAATGAGCACTATGGCTATATAATTAATGTATTTTTTCAAAGTAGGTTTGGTGCATTTGGGGGTGGACGGCACAAATTAATAATCAATATTATACTTTCAAAACGATTTTGTTATTTTTTATGAAATTTTACGTAGAATCTCAATTCATAAAACAGCATACAATAATTGAATCTTATATTATCACCATTATACTTTAAATTTACTCCATAAAATATGTCTTTATCCGCTACATTTCATTATAAAAATGAGAAATAGAACTAAGAAACTACTTGGTTTTTATCTTTCATCTATCACAAAAATCCATCATTTTCTCTTTGTGTAAAATCGGTTTAGCTTTTTAGAATAAAGGATATAGACATAAAACATTCCTAAAAGATACAACAACAAAAAAGTCTAACATTGCTGTTAGACTTAATTTTGCTCCTCTTCAAGGACTCGAACCTTGGACCCTCTGATTAACAGTCAGATGCTCTAACCAACTGAGCTAAAGAGGAATGTTCATAAA